>ULVV01049486.1_pt1 | contig 34916 bp, 27 predicted proteins | sample 1959761 | NCBI WGS metagenome assembly ULVV01 (sample SAMEA4835795, study PRJEB28245) | human gut metagenome | biome: gut microbiome; material: fecal sample | place: Denmark | collected 2008
TTTCACGAGGACTGCGTGAACGTGATTATGAAGGATTTGATTACGCTGATGGAGCCAAAGTATATTGAAGTGTGGGGCAAATTCACACCACGTGGTGGAATTTCCATTGATCCATACTGTAATTATGGAAAGCCAGGAACTAAGTGGGAAGATGTGGCATTCAACCGTATGGCAAATCATGATATGTATCCAGAGAAGGTGGATAATAGGTAAAATAACATTACTAAATTTCGTGCAATGCACAAAAACCAGAAGAGTGTTGTAAGGTAATAAAAGATTAAGCGATATTGTATGAATTTACTTCACACAATATCGCTTTTACGTGTCAGAAGAATCATCCAACGGAATTATTTATCCCAGTTAAATGAATAAGAAACTGCTTTTTTCCACATTCTGACTTTGGAATCACGCTCATTCTGAGTGATTTCAGGGTCAAATGTTCTGTCTACAGACCAGTTTTTTCTTATGTCACTGGTACTTTTCCAGTAACCAACTGAGAGTCCGGCAAGGTAAGCCGCACCCATGGCAGTTGTTTCAACACATGCAGGTCTGTTTACAGGAGCATCGGATATATCAGCCTGCATCTGCATAAGAAGATTGTTAGCACTAGCTCCACCATCGACCTTAAGAGAAGAAAGTTCTATGCCTGAATCTGCTTTCATTGCAGTAAGAACATCGTTTACCTGATAAGCGATTGATTCAAGTGTGGCGCGTATAATGTGGTATTTGTTGACACCACGGGTTATTCCTAAGATAGTACCTCTTGCGTACTGGTCCCAGTATGGCGCACCAAGTCCTGTAAATGCGGGAACAACATAGCATCCGTTAGTATCAGGAACTTTTCTTGCCATGTATTCTGAATCCTGTGAAGAATCTATAAAATGCATTTCATCACGAAGCCACTGAATAGCAGCTCCGGCTACATATATTGAGCCTTCAAGAGCATAGTTCACTTTACCGTCAAGTCCCCATGCAATAGTAGTAACAAGACCGTTCTTTGAGAAAATAGGCTTTTCTCCTGTATTCATAAGAAGGAAGCAGCCTGTTCCATATGTATTCTTGGCCTCTCCGGCATCAAAACAGGTCTGTCCGAAAAGTGCAGCCTGCTGGTCGCCGGCAGCTCCTCCGATTGGGATAGGACAGCCGAAGAATTCAGCGGAGGTCTCACCGAATATGCTGCTTGACGGGACTGCCTTTGGAAGCATGCATTTTGGAATATCAAGCTCTTTTAAGATGTCCTCATCCCATTCAAGTGTATTAATATTGAAAAGCATTGTTCTTGATGCATTGGAATAATCTGTGGCGTGAACCTGACCTTTAGTAAGCTTCCAGATTAACCATGTTTCAATTGTTCCAAAAAGCAGATCTCCTTTTTCGGCACGCTCACGGACACCTTTAACATTATCAAGAATCCATTTTAACTTGGTTCCAGAAAAATATGCATCAATAACAAGACCGGTTTTATTACGGATTGTTTCGGTAAGCCCTTTCTCTTTAAGAGAATCTGCGTATTCTGAAGTTCTTCTGCACTGCCACACAATAGCATTGTATACGGGTTCACCAGAATGTCTGTCCCATACAACTGTTGTTTCACGCTGGTTGGTTATTCCTATTGAGGCAATATCTGACGCATTGGCACCTACATTTGCAAGAGCCTGCCTGGCAACTTCCAGAATTGTTGACCAGATTTCATCTGCATCATGTTCGACCCAGCCGGGTTTTGGAAAATATTGTGTAAATTCTTTCTGTGCAACACTGCACATCTCACCACTTCTGTTGAAAAGAATACAGCGGTTGCTTGTTGTTCCGGCATCAAGAGCCATTATGTATTTTGCCATATTAAAGTCTCCTTTATATAATTTTATTAAACATATCCAGTTGATAGTTATTTTATATTTAAATTATTGTTTTATCAATGTAATAATGATAAAATGGAAAAGACATTTTGAGCAACGTGGGCTTATAAGATATTGAGGGTACAAAGGAGGCAGCTATGGTAGACATGAGCAGATACAATAAGTTAAGGATTAACCCTGATAGATATAATTATGATCTGGTTACGAATCTTCCATTAAGAAGAACTTTCTGGAGAATAGCTGATAAAACAGTACTTTTTGATAACAAAACATATTGCATACTGGCGATAGATATAGAGAATTTTCATCTTATTAATAAGTGGTATGGTCGTGAAACTGGTGATGAGCTTCTTATAGAGATTGGAGAAGCTCTTAAGAGTATAGATGCCGGGTATGGAACAATTTCCGGATATATGGGTGGAGATAATTTCTGTGTTATATTTGAAGAGAACGATGATGTGATTAATCTAATCAGAAAAAGAATATCAGGTATTGTTAACGGATATAGGGGACATGATATTACAAGGGCATATTATGGTGCATATAAGACTGCAGATAAGGATATAACTACAGGTGAGATGTGTGACTATGCGTATGGTGCGCTAGAGATAGCAAAACAGCGCCCTGATAAGGATATCTTCTGGTATGATGAAAGTATGGCAAGGGAACAGGAAGCAGAAGCAAAGCTTATGCCGGAGATATGCAGTGCAATGGATAATGGAGAATTTACATTTTATCTTCAACCCAAATGTATATTACAGACAGGTAAGATTATTGGTTCTGAGGCACTTGTGAGATGGATAAGTCCTGAAAAAGGATTTATTTCACCAGGACAGTTTATACCGCTGCTTGAAAAAAACGGATTTATAAATAAACTTGATGTGTATATATGGGATAAAGTATGTCAGACTATAAGAAGATGGCTTGATGAGGGAAGAACAGTACTGCCAATATCAATAAATGTTTCGAGAGCAGATATATACTCTATGGATGTTGTAAGAATACTTAAAGACATGATTGAAAAATATAATATTTCAACAGAGTATATTGAAATAGAGATTACAGAGAGTGCATATGTGGAGAATGGCTCGGTAATTAAGGATACGGAGAAGGCATTTAAGAATGTGGGCTTTAAGATTCTTATTGATGATTTTGGAAGCGGATATTCATCACTTAACATGCTTAAGGATATTGATGCAGATGTTCTGAAACTGGATATGAAATTTCTAGACCTTAATCCGGAAAATAATGATAAAGGTGTAAGCATTATAACTGCAGTTCTTGATATGGCAAGACAGCTTGATATTCCGACTATTGCTGAGGGTATTGAGACTGATGAACAGTTTAAGCTGCTTGAACTTTTAGGCTGTGAATATGCGCAGGGATACTATTATTACAGACCTATGTCTATAAGTGATTATGAGAAGCTTATTGATGATAAGGACAATGTAGCTGATAAGCTTATTATTTTAAAAACAAGAAAGAATGATAAGTCTTATCTTAAGGAGATAACTGATTACTTCTGGAAGATTGCAGATGTTGATCTTGATACGGGAGCATATCACTTTATAAGAAGGACAGATGAGCCTGATTATGTTATGACACCAAGACCTAAGACTATTGCAGAATATGCAGACAGATATATCAGGTACGGTGTTATCCACCCGGATGATGTTTCACTTTATAAAGAAGCTATTAATCTTGACAGAATTAAGAAACAGCTTGATGAGGGGAAAGAAAGAGGAAGATACCAGATAAGATATAATATGGATGGAACATATAAATGGTATGTATTTGAGGTTACTAAGCCAACAAATTATTCTGAGGATAACAGGAGAGTGCTTTTCACATGGAAAGAAGCTGATTATCAGGCAGGTGCAAGAGAAGATGCAATGGATATTATATATAATACATTTATTAAGATACTCAGGGCTGATTTTCTGCATGACAGATATGAACCTATAAAGTCAACCCAGGAGGACATAATAAGAGATGCCGGATTATCAGGCAGTATTAAGGAATATATTGACAAATATATTGATATGGGAGTAGTTCACCCTGAAGATGCCGGGACATATAGAGATTTTGCCAATCCAGACAGGGTGCTTGAGCATTTCAGAAACAATAAAAAATCATTGAGATTGATATTCAGACGGCTTCTTGATGGTGAGTATAAGTGGATGGAGTTGGTTGTGTCAAAGAGCAAGGATTACAGTGATGAGATACCTGTATTTATATATTATCTCAGGGAGGTAAGATATATATATGAAGATACGATGGTTTCCGAAATAGAGAAAAAGAAACAGACGATATATTCGCAAGGGAAATAGTAAGCAATATTAATGATGCAAAGAAACGGGAGATGGAATTGTGGGTTCAAGCCGCAAAAGAGAAGTAACTATGTTAAACAATAGTAACAATTGTTATTATGAATAACTTTACAACCTTTTCTTTCAATGATATTATGTGTGTTGCTAAAAGAATGTACAGCTAAGGAGGCATTATGGCACAGGAAATATTAAATGTGAGCCAGCTTAAGGTTGGTGTTGAAGATAAAGAAATACTTCATGGGGTTGATCTTTCTCTTAATAAGGGAGAGACTCATGTACTTATGGGACCTAACGGAGCAGGTAAGTCTACTCTTGGTTATGCTCTCATGGGTAACCCAAGATATGAGATATTAGGTGGTAAGGTTACATTTAACGGAGAAGATTTACTTTCTAAGAATGTTGCTGAGAGATCACAGGCAGGTCTTTTTCTGTCTTTCCAGAATCCTATTGAGGTTCCTGGTATCACACTTGGTAATTTTATAAGAAGTTCTATGGAGCAGCGTGGAAAGAAGATGACATACTTCAAGTTCAAGAAGCTCCTTCAGGAGAAGATGGAATTCCTTCAGATGGATCCATCATATATGGACAGAGACCTTAATGTTGGTTTCTCAGGTGGTGAGAAGAAGAAAGCTGAGATATTACAGCTTCTTATGCTTGAGCCTTCTCTTGCTATTCTTGATGAGACTGACTCAGGACTTGATGTAGATGCTGTTAAGACAGTATCGCTAGGTGTTGAAGAATATCAGAAGACTCAGAACGGAGCACTTCTTATTATCACTCACAGCACACGTATCTTAGAGGCACTTAAGGTGGATTATACTCATGTTCTTGTCAATGGTAATGTTGTTGCAACAGGCGACAGTGCTATGATTGATGATATCAATGAGAATGGTTTCGAAAGATTCATCAGGTAATTAAGGCTCGGAGGCTTGTAATGGAAGAAAAGACATTTGTAGATGACATAAACAGAAGTGTTTATGATATTAAGAACGAAGAGAAGGACGCTTACAGAATAAAGCAGGGTCTTACTCCTGAAATCGTTGAGAAGATATCAGAAGAGAAGCATGATCCTGCTTGGATGAGAGAGTTCAGACTTAAGTCATTAGAGATATATAATAATATGCAGGTGCCTGACTGGGGTCCGTCTATTGATGGACTCAATATGGATAATATTGCTACTTATGTTCGTGCCAATACGAATATGAAGGGCGACTGGAAGGATGTACCAGAAGAGATTAAGGATACATTTGACAGATTAGGTATTCCTAAGGCGGAGAGAGAGTCGTTAGCCGGAGTTGGAGCACAGTATGACTCAGAGCTTGTATACCATAATGTCCGTAAGGAGGTTGCTGATCAGGGTGTTGTATACACTGATATGGAAAGTGCACTTACAGGTGAATATGCAGATATGGTACACGAGCATTTTATGAAGCTTATTACACCACAGGATCATAAGTTCGCAGCACTTCACGGAGCTGTATGGTCTGGTGGTTCATTTGTGTATGTACCAAAGGGAGTTAATCTTGAGATTCCTCTGCAGTCATATTTCAGACTTAATGCTGCAGGAGCAGGTCAGTTTGAGCATACACTTATTATTGTTGATGAGGGTGCAAGTCTTCACTTTATTGAAGGATGTTCAGCACCTAAATATAATGTTGCCAATCTTCATGCAGGTGCGGTTGAGCTTTTTGTGGCTAAGAATGCAAAGCTTCGTTACTCAACAATTGAGAACTGGAGCAAGAATATGTATAATCTTAACACTAAGAGAGCAACTGTTGCTGAAGGTGGTAAGATTGAATGGGTTTCAGGCTCATTTGGTTCGCATGTATCATATCTGTATCCTATGAGTATCCTTAATGGAGAACGCTCAAGCTGTGAATTCACAGGAATTACATTTGCAGGAGCAGGACAGAACCTTGATACAGGTATGAAGGTAGTTCATAATGCACCAGGTACAACATCAGTTGTAAGTACTAAGTCAATATCTAAGGGTGGCGGAATCAGTACTTTCAGAAGTGCGGTAACAATGACTACCAAGGCTAAGAAGAGTAAATCATCAGTTTCATGTCAGTCACTTATGATAGATGATATTTCAAGATCTGATACAATTCCGGCTATGGATATCCGTGTTAATGATGCGGATGTAGGACATGAGGCAACAATTGGACGAATCAGTGATGATGCTGTATTTTATCTTATGTCAAGAGGAATTCCGGAAGATGATGCGAGAGCAATGATTGTTTCAGGATTTGCTGATAATGTATCTAAGGAGCTTCCACTTGAGTATGCAATGGAGATGAATAATCTTATCCGTCTTGAGATGAAGGGCAGCATTGGTTAAGTTAATCAGAGTGAGGAATATGATATGATAGGTATCGAAGAAAAGGACATGATAATAAACCGTATTCCAGCCAAGACATGGAATCATCTTCATATGAACCAGAGCAGGGTTGGAGAGGTTGTGATTAATCGTACAGGTGAGTTAAATGCTTCTGTTAATGATGTAAGTCTCATTGATGATGGAAAGCTTAATAATGGTGAGCTTGACAATATCATTGGTGGATGTGGTCAGGAGATTACAGAGGCAGCTAGGAAATCACAGACTGAACCTGTATATTATATAACAGATAAGAAGAATGCAGGCTTCGTAAGACTTGATTTCAATTATGGCAGGAACAATGCAGACATTAATGTTGTTGGTATTGAGACTAAAGAGAATGCCAGCATTGATGTTTACATGGATTTTAATGGAGATAAAGATGGAGAAGGCTTTGCAGCAGTACAGACAAGATTATATGCTGCCAAGGATTCAGTTATCCGTCTTATCCAGATTCAGAGGGTAGGCAGTGAGACAACATTTATTAATGATATCGGTGGTTACTGTGAAGATGGTGCAAGAATTGAACTTGTGCAGCTTTATTTAAGCGGAAAGAACAGATACGAAGGCTGTGAGATTAAGCTTGCAGGTGATGGAAGTTCTATGTCTGCAGAGATTGGATATGTTGCAGCAGGTAAAGAAAGACTTGATATGAACTACTGCGTAAGACATATCGGCAAGAAGACAGAATGTGCAATCAATGCGGCAGGTGCATTGAGAGATACAGCATTTAAGCTGTTCAGAGGAACTATTGATTTCGTTAAGGGTTCAGCAGGTTCTGTAGGTAATGAGAAGGAAGAAGTTCTTCTTATTGATGAAAAATGTGTCAACCAGACTATTCCTATTATTCTATGTGCAGAAGAAGATGTTGTCGGTAATCACGGTGCAACTATAGGAAAGCCTGATGAGGAACTATTATTCTATCTTGAATCAAGAGGAATACCAGCACAAGAATGTTATAATATGCTGGCAGCAGCTAAGCTTTTAGCCGTATGCGGCAAAATCCCTGATGATGGTATCAGGAACGAGATACATGACTACATTAAAGAGGTTTATTAATGAGTGAGTTAAGTAAGACGATTGAGTCTATAAGAAAAGATTTCCCACTTATTTCGGGAAGCAATATTGCATATCTTGATAATGCAGCGACTACACAGAAGCCACAGGCTGTTCTTGATGCAGTTAATAAGTATTATCAGGAGATGAATGCCAATCCGTTCAGAGGTGTATACGAATTAAGTGAGATTGCTACAGAAAGTTATGAGAATGCAAGAAAGGCAGTAGCTCAGTTTATTGGTGCTAAAGATGCAAGCCAGATAGTATTTACAAGAAATGCTACAGAGAGTCTTAACTTAATTGCATACAGTTATGGAATGAATTTCATTAAAGAGGGTGATGAGATTGTTGTTAGTGTTATGGAACACCACAGCAATTTCCTTCCATGGAAGCAGGTTGCAGAAAAATGTGGAGCGGTATTAAAGCAGCTTACACCTGATGAGAATGGAGAGATTACAGACAAGTCTTTAGAGGTTATCACAGATAAGACTAGGCTTGTAGCAGTTACCCAGGTTTCTAATGTATTAGGAAGAGTTAATGATATAAAGCATATTGCAGAGGTTGCACATGCACATGGTGCGGTTATTGTGGCTGACGGAGCACAGAGTGTTCCTCATATGCCGGTTAATGTAACAGACCTTGATGTTGACTTCCTTGTATTTTCTGGACATAAGATGTTAGCACCTATGGGAATCGGAGCATTATATGGCAAGAAAGAGCTTCTTGACAAGATGCCACCATTCTTAAGCGGTGGTGAGATGATTGAGATTGTTCACTGGGACAGAGTTAAATATGCAGAGGTTCCACATAAGTTTGAGGCAGGAACTGTTAATACTGGCGGTGCAGTCGGACTTCATGCGGCAATTGATTATATTAACAATGTTGGATTTAACACAATCATGGCACAGGAGAGAAAGCTTACTAAGATTGCTGTTGATGCCATTAATGACATGAAGGGAGTCAACTTAATAGGTTCTTCGAAGGCAGAAGACCATGAGGGTATAGTCACATTTACAATTGACGGAGTACACCCACATGATGTTGCTTCTATACTTGATTCACAGCATATTGCAGTAAGAGCAGGACATCACTGCGCACAGCCATTAATGGATTTCCTTAAGGTTAATTCAACAACGAGAGCAAGCTTTGCTTTCTATAACACAGAAGAAGAAGTACAGCATTTTATAGAAGAACTATCTAAGATCAGGGGGCTTATGGGATATGGAGACTAAAACTTTTTATAATGAGGTTCTTACGGACCATAACATGCATCCATATCATAAGCATGATATAGACAATGCAGACTTAGAGCTTGAGGGTGTTAATCCAAGCTGTGGAGACGACATAATCTTAAAGCTTAAGTTTGATGATGCTAAGAAAACTATTGTTGATGGGGCATTTACAGGAGATGGCTGTGCAATATCGCAGGCATCAGCAGATATAATGCTTGAGCTTATCATTGGAAAGCCTATAGATGAGGCAGTACATCTTTCAGAACTTTTCCTTAAGATGATTAAGGATGAGGCAACTGAGGAAGAGATTGATGAGCTTGATGAAGCCGGAGCATTAAGAGATATCTCTCATATGCCAGCAAGAGTTAAATGTGCAGTACTTGGCTGGCACACAATGGAAGAGATGGTAGAGAACCTTAAGAATGTTTAGAATGTAACCCAATCACTTATAATATGGTGATTGGGTTTTAATGTTTGTAGATAAGAATGGAGTAAATATGGAAAAGAAATTAGTTAAGCAGCAGCTTCTTACAGGAGAACGTGCTCTTTTTGCAAGCAAAGACCTTCGTATTGAAGATTCTATATTTGATGATGGTGAGTCTCCATTAAAGGAGAGCAGTAATATAGAGCTTGTAAACAGCAGCTTTAAGTGGAAATATCCACTCTGGTACTGCAACAATGTCAATGTAAAGGACTGTTATTTCTTTGAGATGGGAAGAGCAGGAGTATGGTACACTAACGATATTAATGTTGAGGATACAATTATTGAAGCACCTAAGAATTTCAGAAGATGTAACAGACTAGGTCTTAAGAATGTGGAATTTGTCAATGCAGAGGAAACTCTCTGGAGCTGTGATAATGTTACTATGACAAATGTAGTGGCAAAGGGTAATTATTTTGCAATGAACAGCAACGATATGAAGATTGATGGTCTTAAGCTTGTTGGCAATTATCCATTTGACGGAAGTAAGAATCTTGAGATAAGAAATTCAAGACTTATGAGCAAGGATGCTTTCTGGAATGCTGAAAATATAACAGTGTATGATTCATACATTTCAGGTGAGTACCTTGGCTGGAATTCAAAGAATCTTACGTTTATTAACTGTACAATAGAGAGTCTTCAGGGATTATGCTACATTGACAATCTTGTTATGAAGAACTGCAAGCTTATTAATACAACACTTGCTTTCGAGTATTCAACAGTAGATGCTGATATCACAAGCAGGGTTGACAGCGTGTTAAATCCAACTTCCGGAACGATAACAGCAGACAGTATAGATAAGCTTATAATTGAGAAGGATAAGGTTGATCCTTCGCTTACTAAGATAGTATGCAGGAATTAATAAGTAGAATTAAGAAGGGAAATCCGAGAATGAAATATGATTTTGATACAGTAGTGAACCGCCGTAATACGGATTCTTTAAAATGGAACGTGGCAGAGAATGAGCTTCCTATGTGGGTTGCTGACATGGATTTTAAGACAGCACCTGAGATAACTGAGGCTATTAAGGCAAAGGCAGACCTCGGTGTATACGGTTATACTGAGATATCAAAGGACTGGTATGACGCATACACAGGCTGGTGGGAAAGACGCCACAATTTCAGGATGGAAGACGACTGGCTTATGTTCGTAACAGGCGTTATACCTGCAATATCAAGCTCTGTAAGAAAGCTTACGACACCAGCAGAGAATGTTGTAATCATGACACCTGTATACAACATTTTCTTTAACAGTATTCTTAATAATGGCAGAAATGTGTTACAGAGCCAGCTTGCATATGAGAATGGCAGGTATGTAATAGATTTTGAAGACCTTGAAGTTAAGCTCAAGAACCCACAGACAACACTTCTTATTCTGTGCAACCCACAGAATCCGGGTGGAAATGTATGGAGAAAGGAAGAACTTGCACGTATCGGAGAGCTTGCTTACAAGTATGGAGTCGTTGTTATATCTGATGAGATTCACTGCGAGCTTACAGACCCGGGCATTGATTATGTGCCATTTGCAAGTGTTTCGGAGGTGTGTAAGAATATATCTGTAACATGCATAGCACCTACGAAAACATTTAACATGGCAGGCTTACAGACAGCAGCAATATGTGTGCCGGATGAGCGACTCCGTCACAAGGTTTGGCGTGCAATCAATACCGATGAGGTAGCTGAGCCAAATGTTTTCGCAGTTGATGCGGCTATAGCTGCATTTACAAAGGGTGAGGAATGGCTTGAGCAGTTAAGAGAATATATCTACGAGAATAAACAGATTACCGAAAAGTTCATAAAAGACAATATTCCGAGAGTGTCAATGGTGGAATCACATGCAACTTATCTTTGTTGGCTTGATGTGTCTGATATCACAGACAATTCAACAAGGCTTGCGGCATATATAAGAAAGAATACAGGACTTTTCCTGTCAGCGGGAGAAGGCTTTGGCGGAGATGGAAAACATTTCTTAAGACTGAATGTTGCATGTCCTAAGACAACTTTAATGGATGGGCTTGAAAGACTTAGAAATGGCATATTGAGTTTTGACAGGTAGTGGGTTACAATAATATAAGTGAAATAACACATGAGATACGAGTGTATCTAAGAATAATAAGCGAGGAGATAATGATATGAATATTGTATGTTTAGACCTTGAGGGCGTTCTTGTACCAGAGATATGGATTGCATTTGCAGAGGCAAGCGGAATCCCAGAGCTTAAGAGAACAACAAGAGACGAACCAGATTATGATAAGCTTATGAACTGGAGACTTGGTATTCTTAAGGAGCATGGTCTTGGACTTAAAGAAATTCAGGATACTATTGCTAAGATTGACCCAATTCCGGGAGCAAAGGAATTCCTTGATGAATTAAGAAGTATAACACAGGTTATCATTATTTCAGATACATTTACACAGTTTGCTACTCCGCTTATGAAGAAGCTGGGCTGGCCAACTATTTTCTGTAATTCACTTGAGGTCGCTGACAATGGTGAGATTACAGGTTTCAAGATGCGTTGTGAGCAGTCAAAGCTTACAACAGTTAAGGCTTTACAGTCTATTGGTTATGATACTATTGCATCAGGAGACAGCCACAATGACTTAGGAATGATTAAGGCAAGCAAGGCAGGCTTCCTCTTTAAGAGTACAGAGCAGATTAAGGCTGATAATCCTGAATTAGAGGCATTTGATACATATGATGAGCTTTTAGCTGCTATTAAGAAGGCACTTTAAGATGCATCAAAGGTAAAAGGGGTTACTATGTTATTAGAAGAGATACTCAAGCAGGAACAGGAAAGATTCATTAAAGAGAATCTCCTTTCTGATGAAATGATTGAGTTATTAAAAGAAAATATTATGCCGTTTAACACACTGATGGCTTATTACAGATGCGCCATTATGGAGGTTGAGACTAAGTTCAAGGTGCTTAATGAGGAGTTCTCATTACAGTATGACAGAAATCCTATTGAGAGTATCAAGAGCAGAATTAAGTCTATGGATGGCATATTTAAGAAGGCGAAGAAGAAAAATATTCCTATAACAATGGAAGGCATTGAGGAAGGTATAAGAGATATTGCGGGGGTAAGAGTAATATGCTCTTTCCCGGAAGATATCTATATGCTTGCCGACTGCCTGTTAAAGCAGGACGATGTAGTGCTTGTCGAGAGAAAGGATTATATCAAGAATCCTAAGCCAAGCGGTTACAGAAGTCTTCACCTTATAATTGAGATACCGATATTCCTTCAGAATGAAAAGAAGATGATGAAGGTTGAGGTTCAGTTCCGTACAATTGCCATGGATTTCTGGGCGAGCGTGGAGCATAAGGTTCGTTATAAGAAGAATATTCCAGATTCTGAAGCAGAACAGCTGGCTGCAGAATTGTCTTCATGTGCAGATCAGATTGCTGCAATGGATAACAAGATGGAAGAGATTCGCCGCAGAATTGCAGAAGCGGAGGAAAGAGAAGCTGAAAATAGTCCGGCTAAGCAGCCTCAGACGATAGGTGGGGTGATGCTTAAGAAGAGGCTGGAATCGGGGAGGTTTCCCTTTAAGAAGTAGGTAAGAAATGGCTCCCCGGAGAGGGGGCTGGGGATGGCTGTATGGTTTAATTGAAAACGCGCTCCCGCTCGGGCGAAGACGCAGCGGGTACTAAGTTTGTGGGGATTTGCCGCCTTTCGGCGGCTCTCCCCACGCACTAAGTACCGGCGTCTTCTTACGGTTTTCAATTAAACCATACAACCACACCCAGCCCACCACCCCGGGGAGTTTTCACCTACTTGCGTTGGTCGCTTTGGCTCCCTCGCTGTTGTGGTGGGCGCTGGTTGCGGACGGTGTCGACAACACGGACAAAATCCAAGCAGTGTCTTAACGACACGCCCACCTCCACGCAGATTCCCTATCTGCACAAGCCACCATTACCGGACACAAAAAAGGAGGATATTATGAAGGTTATATCTATTGTTGATGATGATTATGGAATTATGTTTAATAACAGACGTGTTTCTAAGGACAGTGTTCTTAATAAGCATATTATTAAGATGCTTGATGGCAGGAAGTTATGGCTTTCTTTATATAGCAAGCAGCTTTTTGGTGATTATGAGAATCTTGAGGTTAATCAGGAGTTTGGTTTTGCCGGAAAGGATGATTTCTGTTTTGTTGAGGACTCTGAGATTGTTTCTTATGAGGATATTGTGGATGAGGTTTATCTGTATAAGTGGAACAGGAAGTATCCTTCTGATGTGAAGTTTCCTAAGGACATGCTTAATGATTTTAAGCTGGAGGGTTCTACTGATTTTGAGGGTAATTCTCATGAGAAAATTACTGAAGAAAGATATGTAAGAAAGAAATAAGGAGTATGATAAATGCGTAATATCAGGTTAGAAGTATTGAGAAGAGTAACCGCATTTTTACTGGTAGGCTTCATTGTGTGGAGCGGGCTTTGGGTAAACGGATGCTCTTCTAAGAATACTGCCAATGCAGGTGAGGCGTTGTCAGCATCATGGCAGGCAGATATGGTAACTCTTTCATATGATGGGAAGCCATATGTTGTAATTAATGACAATAATCCTGATTTTACTGAAGCAGATATGACGACTGCTTCATTTGAAAGCTATGGTGAGCTTGACGGTCTGGGAAGATGTACCACAGCATTTGCGAATATTGGTAAAGATCTTATGCCTGCGGAAAAGCGCGGCTCTATTGGGGAGGTGAAGCCGACAGGCTGGCAGACGGCTAAGTATGATAATGTTGATGGCAAATATCTGTATAACAGGTGCCATCTTATAGGTTATCAGCTTACTGGTGAGAATGCCAATGAAAAGAATCTGATTACAGGAACAAGATATCTTAATGTTGATGGTATGCTGCCTTTTGAAAATATGGTGGCGGATTACATAAAGGAAACTAATAATCATGTTTTGTACCGCGTAACACCTGTATTTTCTGGCGATAATCTTGTTGCCAGCGGTGTGCAGATGGAGGCTGAGTCAGTTGAGGATAATGGCGATGGAATTCTTTTCAATGTGTATTGTTTTAATGCACAGCCGGGAATTGCTATTGATTATGCAACAGGTGACAGCCATCAGGACGATTCAATAGTTGCAGATGCTTCAAAGTCAACAACTGCAGCCGAAGCAAATGTGCAGACATATGTACTTAATACGAATACTAAGAAGTTCCACAAAGAATCCTGCAACAGTGCAAAGAGCATGGATGCTTCCAATAAAAAGATTTATACAGGAAGCAGGCAGGAGATTATTGATATGGGGTATGAGGCTTGTGGTGTGTGCAAGCCGTAAAATAGTTATTTGAATTGAATTAAATTTAATAATATGGTAAGATTCTGACAGAGAAACCGGATAATATAATAGTTAGCTTGTTTATACATGGAAAGGAATTTTTATGAGAAAAATCAAACTAATACTGTTATTTTGCGCTGTTTTTCTGTCAATTTTGTTATTAACAGGTGATAAAGACAGGATACAGGCAGATGATGATGACAGTAATTTTACTAATTTAGTTGTATTTGCCAGATTTGCAGGTGAAACCGAATTTATAAATGATGTATATGAAGGCAGTTCTGTCAGAAAAATAACAGATAATTCATATAATGCAGGTTCATATAGTGTAGGCGATTATTACAGATGTGTATCAGATAACAAATTAAGAATGAGAAGTGTATATTTATATGATAATGGCGGCTCAATTGTACTTTCACATCCTCGTGGGTATTATGCAGAGTACAGCGATATTAATATTATTGGTTATAAAGATGCTTCGGAGCGTGCAAGCAGAATGTATGAGCTTAGGCAGGAGTGGTCAGAAGCTGTTAATAATGCCATATCATCGGGTAATAAAATTTCTGATTATAATGATACTGTATACTATGATTATGGTGTGCTTGATAAAGATAACAATGGAACAATTGATTCAATTACAATTATTTATAAGAATAATGAGTCAGGTAATATATCAGTAAGCTGGTCTTCACCATTGTGGAATTATACAGATTATGTTAATAATATTTCTGTTAATACCGGCAAAAAAACTATTAATAGTTACAAATATGTCCAGATAACCAATTCGTATTGTAAGCCTGATGGTGATACTAACGGATATTTATTTAAGGATGGGGATGACCAGGTATTTGTATCAATTGCAACAGCAGTACATGAAATGGGACATATTATGGGGCTGAAGGATTTATATAACTCAAAGAATGCGTCACCGGTGTATTTCATGTCAGTTATGGCAAAGCATATATCTCCAGTTCCGCAGTTTATGTCTCTTAAGGAGAAAGAAGTATTAGGCTGGGCTGATGAGAATGATATTAAGACGATTTTGTCCGAAGGAGAATATAGTCTTAAAGCATTAGGAACTTCAGGTACGGATAATATTACAGGATATAAGATGGATATTCCGGAAAAGGGTAAGACATTGTATCTTGAGTACAGAAATTTTGAGGATAATGGTAACAAATATGATTCTCAATATAAGCATATGTTCAAGATTAATGGAAACAGAGTGGATAAAATTCCATTAAAATCAGGGCTGGTATGTTATCTTATAGACAGTGACACTAAGTTTCCAAGTAATATGTATTTTTCATCACCTAAATGGAATTATGAAGTTCTTGGTGGACAGTATAACACAAAGGCAGATGCAGCATTAGGAATAGGTGAAGATATATGGATTTACGGAGATATTTATATCAGTGTCAATTCAATCGAGAATAATATACTCACATTTGAAATAAAGGGTGGCATTCCAGAGCATATTCATAGTGGTGGAGTGGCAACATGCGTCAATCGTGCAGTGTGTGAAGTATGTCATGAGGAATATGGTGAATTGAATAAGGATAATCATAAGTTACAGCATGTAGAAGCTAAAGCAGCTACAGTGACTCAGGAAGGTAATATTGAATATTATTACTGCTCTTTATGTTTAAAATACTTTGCAGATTCAAATGCATCAAAGCAGATAGACAAAGATAGTGTTGTTACATCGAAACTGGCACCAGAAATAATTGCTGGTGATAAATGTATAATTGATAAGAATTCCGATAAGGCAATTACATTTAGGTCTAATGCAGCATTTTCAGATTTTGTAAAAGTAGAACTTGATGGCAGAGAGCTTGTAAAAGACAAAGATTATACGGTAAAAGCAGGAAGTATTATTGTAACACTTAATCCAGATTTAATAAAAAAATTATCGACGGGTGAGCATGTTATAGGTATTGTTTCATCGAGTGGAACAGCTAGTGCACATTTTACTGTTAAAGAACCGGTGACGGAAGCAGAGACAGAAACAGTGACGGAAAGCAGCAGGGAAACAGAATCTGAAACTGAGGACATCAAGGAAACTGAAAGTAGTAAAGAAACAGAAAGTATCAAAGAATCTGAACCAGAGACAGAGACCATCAGTCAGACAGAATCAGAAACAACAAGCCAGTATACATTTGATGAAAATGAAACAAATGCATCATCAATTAACACTGGGGACAGAAATCATGGGAAATTATGGCTTGTAATAGCAATTATTGCGTTAGCTGGATGTATTGCAGCAGCAGTTATGTATGTTGTTTCAAAGCGAAAGTAATAAAAACTGAATAGCAACTGATAATACAAAACAGGAGTAGGTCAATAGCTTAACTCCTGTTTTGTGTTATGAAATATAGTTGTTATTCAGTAAATGTTCCAACCAATTTAACAAGCATAGCAACGGTCATATCCATGCCTTCAACAGTAATATGTTCATAAGGACCGTGGTATGCGTGTCCGCCAGTTCCAAGGTTAGGGCATGGAAGACCTTTGAAGCTTAACTGACAGCCGTCTGTGCCTCCGCGGATAGGAAGAATAAGTGGCGTTATATCAGCCAGTTCACAGGCTTTCTTTGCATTTTCAATAAGATTCATGCAGCCTGCAATGATTTCGGACATATTATTATACTGGTCTATAATGGTGAGCGTAACAGTTCCCTTGCCCCATTTTTCATTCATATTCTTTTCGATTAATCGCAGAGTATTTTTCTTTGCTTCAAATAAATTCTTATCATGGTCTCTTACTATATAATTAAGCGAAGCCTCACTGACATCGCCAGACATGCTGACAAGATGGTAGAAGCCCTCGTAATCTTCTGTGCCGCGAGGGGTTTCCATAGCAGGAAGTGCATTGTTAATCTCCATTGCAACAAGACTGGCATTAATCATGGTGTCTTTGGCAGAACCTGGGTGTACATTGAAGCCTTTAATATGAAAATCCGCTTTGCATGCGTTGAAGTTTTCGTACTGAATCTCGCCTTCTGTGTCGCCGTCAATTGTGTAGGCGTATTTGGCACCGAACTGTTCTATGTTAAAATGTTCAGCTCCCATGCCGATTTCTTCATCAGGTGTGAATGCAATACATATTGTTCCATGAGGTATATTGCCTTTCTGCAAATGTTCTATCATAGTAAGGATTTCAGCAATACCTGCTTTATCATCGGCACCAAGTATAGTGCTTCCGTCTGATGTGATAAGTGTACGACCCTTAAGAGTGCCAAGATGAGGAAAATCATGCACAGACAAGGTTATTCCCGCAGGAAGTGTGAGTGATACACCATTAAAGTTTTCTGTTATTACTGGTGTAATATCGTGATTGCAATAATCGGACACAGTATCCATATGTGCAATAAATCCGATAGCAGGTGCATTTTCATAACCTTTGGTTGCTGGAAGCTTACCATACAGGTAACACATATCGTCAAGTACAATGTCCGATAAATTCAATCCTTCCATCTCATTTTTAAGAAATCTGGCTAACTCAAACTGGCATGCAGATGAGGGAGTTGTTTCACTGTTTTCATCACTTGGTGTACGGAAAGTGACATATTTTAATAATCTTTCATATGCTTTCATGGTAATTCTCCAATCTGTGGATTGATATTCATATATTAACATATTCTGGTGGAAATATACGGATTATGCGAAAAAAAATAAAAGATTATCAATACATAAAATAAACTCCATTGAATGGGACGAAGAAGAATATAAGGATAATGGTATACTTTGCAGAAATGCAGTTGCAAAAGGTAATAAGGTGGTAAATGATTATACAGCTTTGTATGGAGGAGATGCATATCTTCCTGCCAATAATCTGGCTTATAAATATGTTGCTTAATTAATAATCATCCAGCAGCGGTTACATTTGGAGCATTAACAGTTCTGATAGTAATTTCCTGCGTGGTAGTATTTCTTGTATTCTTAAAAAGAAGACAGATGAATAAATACGAAAAGTATTAACATACAGACACCAGCACGTTAAGGTTAAATGTGCTGGTGTTTTCTATATCATATGTATTTATCATTCTTTGATGAGATGTTTACCAGTCCAAAAGACAGAGCAAAAAGTATAATAATGAAGGCCACGAAATATAGACTGCCCATTGTATTTTCCATGGACGCTATAAAATCATATGAACCGTGTAAAAGAACTGGTACCACAATGCTGAATATTCTGAATATCTTGGAGCTAAACATTTTTCCCCGATTATACTGTTTTCTTGCGAGACCATAGAATACACCCATAAACACACCAAAACAGGCATGTCCTGGAATTGCTGTTATTGCTCTTACAATAGCAGTTGAAAAACCATATGATAAAACATAGTTGATATTTTCCCAAAGGGCAAATCCGAGAGAAACAAATACTGCATATACAACACCGTCATACTGACAGTTAAATTCTGGATTATTCCATGTCCGTTTTTTTAAGAAGAAATACTTTGAGCTTTCTTCGGCTATGGCAACAATAACAAAATAAAGAATTATCTGATACAGCAATGTATTTCCGGGAACAAAGCATGATAAAATCCATTCCCCTATTTTTTCCTCAATTAAGGCAATAATGGTGGATAGAATTCCCGCAATAACTAGCTGTCTTAAAAGGTAGCCGCTTTCCTTTTCCATTCTGTCTGCTCTGTATACCTTAATCATAAGGAATACCGCAGGAATAACTGCCGCTAATATTAATATCCAGTTATACATCATTATAGGTTCCAATATAAAATAAAACATATATCTGCTTGCTCCTTATTGTGCTTTTCATTTCTATTTTATAATTATATATCTCATATATTCTGATAACAAGCTGCTTTATAATATATTAATAAATGGAAATGCGAAATCATGGCAGCCGGTTAGATGCTATGAAAAATAACAAATCTTGCTGTCAGGTCATCAAAGAGCTATAATATATTCAGTTTATATGCGTGAAAAATTTAAACGAGTATTTTACTAAGGGTAAAACATATGATTAAAAGGTAAAGAAAGAATAAAGTGGGTTCAAGGAGGAGCTGCATGAAAGGTGATTATGAAGTAATAAACAGATTATTGAATGAAACAATGCACATGGATTTTCCATTTCTTGCAAGTGAGGATAAGAAGAAAAGGATTGTTGAAGATAAGAAGATATATATAGAAGATACAATAAAAGAAGCGTTTGCAGATATGTATCCTGAAAAGTTGGAATTAAATAAGTTGTGGAATGAGGCCTTAGATTATGCAGGCAGCAAATTTGATAGTCTTCCTGTATCGAAAAAGCTGAATGGATTTTATTTGCAGGAGCTTATGCATAGGTATGTTGAATTATTAGGAAATGTAGTGACAGAGAATAAGGAGAATTAATGCTATGGGGGAACATGAAGAAAAAATTGAAATAATGAGAAAGTATCTTACAGATATGTCAACGGGATTTTACTGTCATATTGGCGGTGAAGTTCCAAGCAAAAAAATTAATAATGCGTTAAAAACATTTGCACAGGGAATGGATAGTGATACTATAATTGGATTCTATGATACAACTTCATTTGGGAGTGGTAAGAATGGATACATTTTTACCGATGATAAAATGTATTATGTTGAAATGTTTGAAAAACCTAAAAAGTTGTGGTATGACGATATTAAGCAAATACGAATGCTAAAGAGTAGTAAAAAGGATAGTGACCGGGAATTAGCGATAGATTTTTTAGATGGGAGTTCACTTTATATAGAAGGTGGTCTGATAAAGAAGACTCCATTAAAAAATTTTCTTAATGAAATGAAAAACTTTGAGGCTAACAAAAAGGCGGAGAAGAAGAAAATTGAAAATGAAAAGAAGAATAATTTCGGAGCTGAATCAGCAGGTCGAGGGATAGGAGCATTTAGGACTGTTAATAATCAGTTTGAAGAAGAGAAATTTCATTCAAGACAGGGACATGGTTTTGCTGCAGAAAGGGCTAATAACCTATTTGATAAGCTGACAGGACATGATGCAAAGATTGTTGGAGATGATAACGCTAAAAATGGTGCTGACAGAGTTGTTGATGGCGTAAATATACAGTCGAAGTATTGCGCTACAGGAAAAAGATGTATAAATGAATGCTTTGAAAATGATGGAAAAGGTACATTCAGATATATGACGGATGGAAAACCAATGAAGATAGAAGTTCCATCTGATAAGTATGATGAAGCTGTAATGGCAATGGAGGAGAAGATAAAAAATGGACAGGTAAAGGGGGTGTCTGATCCTAATGAGGCAAAGAATATTGTTAAGAAAGGACACTTTACATATGCACAGGCAAAAAATATTGCTAAAGCAGGAACTGTTGAATCTCTTACATACGATGCAGTAAACGGAACAATAATAGCATCCTCTGCATTTGGTGTTACTGCGATGATTACATTTGCGACATCAATGTGGAATGGAGAAGATTTTGAAGATGCTATAAAAATTGCAACATATTCAGGTCTTAAAGTAGGTGGAACAGCATTTATTACATCAGTACTTGCAGCGCAATTATCTAAAGCTGGGCTTAATAGTGTACTTGTAGGAAGTTCAGAAGCTATTGTTGCTATGATGGGGCCGAAAGCATCTGCAGTTTTAATTAATGCATTCCGTATAGGTTCAAAGCCTATTTATGGCGCAGCGGCAATGAAAGCTGCCGCAAAGCTCTTAAGGAGCAATACAATTACGGCAGGCATCACATTTGTTGTACTGTCTTCCTTTGATGTTGCCAACATATTCAGAGGGAGAATATCAGGAAAACAGTTGTTTAAAAATATGGCAAATACAGCTGCAACGGTAGGGGCTGGAACAGGAGGCTGGGTTGCTGGCGCAGCAATCGGTTCCGCAATTCCAGGAATAGGTACAATTGTAGGTGGCTTAGTTGGTTCTATGGTTGCTGGTTCTGCTGCAGGTAAAGTAACAAATGCTGTGGTAGGAAGTTTCATTGAAGATGATGCGGATAAAATGGTGGAAATAATTCAGGATGTGTTTACTGAAATGGCATCCGAATATCTTCTTAGCAATAAGGAGGCAGAAAAGTCCGTAGACAGATTAAAGGATAAATTAGATGGAAAAACGCTTAAAGATATGTTTGCAAGTAATGATAGGAAGAACTTTGCAAGAAATCTTTTGACTCCGATAATTGAAAATCAGATCTCTAAGCGGGAAGTGATACATAAATTAACTGAAGAGCAAATGCTTTATGGAATAAGGGAGGTTCTTGAAGATATCAGTGATATGGAAGAAAGCTATGCTTAAACTAAAAAGATATACATCGTGCAGCATAAATAACATTAGATAAAATACAGGTATTGACTTAAGTTCTTACCCATTATAATGTGATATTAGAAATTTTTGACAAATGGAGTGTTCCAGATGTTTTGACCACATGTTGGTGATTGTATGTCTGGATATATACATAATTTAGGACCAGCATTTTGCTGGTCTTTTTTATTAAATTGCTGGAGGTTGTGTATGAAAATAGTAAAAACATTAATGCAGGTGAAATATCAGAACTGCCTGATGAAGAATATGTGTTACCATATGGAATTTCTAATGAGGACTAGTAATTAATATGCAAGAAGCTTCCCGCATTCTAAAAAATTCTGTCAAGTCCAAGCATACTATAATTCCAAACTATCCGCATTAAGCAAAAAATACTTCATTCCCATGATTACAAAGCCTTCTTCATTTCTCCAAGGTTTTTTTGTTCCGTTTACTATCACAATCTTTTTAAACGAATCTGGAATATTTCTAAATGAATTAAGTTCTTACTTCTGCTTTTCCTCTGAAGTCATATCATAAGCCACCTGAATATAATATCTCTGACTACCCTGATTGACCACAAAATCAACTTCAAACTGCTTTCGAGTTGTTTTTCCTTCATCATTTTTCGTATATACGTCTACAATACCAACATCCACATTATAGCCTCTGATAAGTAGCTAATTGTAAACAATATTTTCCATGATATGAGTAGGTTCCTGCTGTCTAAAATTCAATCTGGCATTTCTAAGTCCCACATCTGTAAAATAGTATTTCAGATTTGCCCCCACACATTTTCTGCCTTTAATATCATATCTGTCAGCTTTAGAAATCAAAAATGCCTCCACAAGATAATCTATATGGTTGGATATGGTCTTATTGCTGTAATTTATACCACGCTCACTTTTATAAGTATTTGATATTTTTGTTGGATTAGTAGGAGCCCCTATCGAAGAAGCGAGAATATCTACTAATGTATCAATCTCATCAACATTTCGAAGCTTGTTTCTTTCTACAACATCCTTAATATAAACATTTGTGAAAATGTTTTTTAGATACTCAGCCTTTTGGCGTTCCATAGAGAACTGTACAACCTGTGGTAAACCACCATATATCAAATATTCTTCCCAAGCATCATCATAATCTCCACCGAAAGCTGCATAGAACTCTGCAAAAGACAACGGATATATTCTTATCTCATCTCCTCTGCCTCTAAATTCAGTTACAATATCACTGGATAGAAATTTAGAATTACTGCCAGTCACATATATATCAATATTGCTGATACGAAGCAGGCTGTTCAGAACTTCCTTAAATCGTGGCATAAACTGTACTTCGTCTAAAAGTAGATAATACTTCTGGCCATCTTTAATATATTGGTAACACTTCTTTGGATCTCTCAACTCCTCATTTTCAATGCCATCTAAAGCAATCTCAATGATATGGTCATTATCTATGCCACTTTCCGATAAATATTTCTTAAACAATACAAATAGCAAGAATGATTTTCCCATATGAATTTGCGGCGTATGGGACAGGAGCTATTATTCAATCAGACATACGACCTATGGCATTAGTCATGCATCTTGATATTTGCAAAGAACATATGTAATATATGTGGGGGAAAAGTTTCCCCTGCTTATATATTGAGTTTTTATATAAAAGAGGAGGCTTTTGCTTAAAAGAATGTTATGCCTGGTGGATGAATGATAATTGCAAAAGATGTATATAATGCGTTGGGCGTATCATAACAATAGGAGATGATTTTTATGCATATTAGCATACTTCTTATGGAACAGATAGTAGAGCTATTCATTATGATTCTTATGGGCTTTATTATTGTAAAAGCAGGTATCGTAAAAGATGAGGACAGTAAAGTTTTATCCAAAATTGTTTTATACCTGATTATACCATGTGTCATTATAAAGGCTTTTCAGGTGGATTATACATCAAAGACAGTAAATGGGTTGTTGCTTGCTTTGGCGGCATCTGTTGCATTACAGATTGTATTGCTTGGAGTTATATCAGTTATGGGGAGATTGTTTCACCTGAATGAGGTGGAGATAGCATCTGTTTATTATTCAAATTCAGGTAATCTTATTGTTCCAATTGTGACATTCATTCTAGGACAGGAGTGGGTACTTTATGGATGCGTTTTCATGAGTGTGCAGCTTATCTTTTTATGGACTCACTGCAAAAAAATAATCAGCCGTGAAAGTTCCTATGACTGGAAGAAGATAGTGTTAAATATAAATATGATTTCGATTGTGGTTGGTGTAATACTTTTCTTTACAAGAATCAGACTGCCTTTAATAATTAATGATACGATAGGCTCTGTTGGCAATATGATAGGACCTGCCAGCATGATAGTTACAGGAATGCTTTTTGCAGGGATGGATTTAAAGAAAATTTTTGCTAACAGAAGGCTGTATTTTGTTTCTTTGTTGAGAATGGTTGTTGTACCGCTTATAGCACTTCTTTTGATAAAATTAAGCCATCTTGCTGGTATTTCTCAGGATGCACCTAAAATTATGCTTATTGTTTTCTTGGCAGTTATTACACCTTCAGCATCAACAGTTACGCAGATGTGTCAGGTATATGGCAATGATTCAAAATATGCCAGTGCCATAAATGTGATTACAACGCTTAGTGCTATAGTAACCATGCCGGTAATGGTATTTTTGTTTGAAAATGTAATATTATAAATAATTGATTTTTTTAAGGGGCTGTCAAGTGACAGCCCCTTAGTGATTAATATTATTCTGCCTCTGCAGCCGTTACAGCTTCTGTTGCATCAGCATTTTTTCTAACAAATATTGCCCTAAATATAAGCCTTACAAGTGGTCCGCAATAGAACATCTGATAGCAGATTGCCATAGGGAAGTTCATTGCCCATGTTTTAACCCACATGCCAAAGGATGGCTCTTTGAAAAGAAATGTTGCAACGAGACTCATAACCGGACACATAATGCAGCATATACATATTGATATTGCATATGTGATGAACTGAGGTCTGTCAGTAGGACGCATGACTGTAAATGCAAGCATTTTAGCAATCTTTCCTACAACGAAGAATTCGAGTACGAATGCAATTGGAACCATGATTGGGAGCTCGTGTGTTGCAGCTAAGAAAGTAGTACCATTTACAGTACCTGTGTTGAGGGCAACATTATATACGACCATTCCATAGACCATAATTGTTGCCATAATAATTGTGAAAACAACATCCTGAAACTTGTTTTTTGGCATAAAAAAATCCTCCTTAAATAATAACCTAAGCAAAACATGTGTTGTTCGTTATCATCCGGGGGATGTGTCGTTTCCAATATAACCATATTTAATTGTGCCGTGGTATAGTATCATAAAATTAATAAATATGTCAAGTACTTGATTTTTTAAAAATCAGGTCCAGAACTTTATAAATAAATTGTGATTAAAAAGTGAAGAATAAACATTCATTTTAATATCGTTCGTGTCGAAAAAATGTCATTTCATGTAAATGACATTTTTTTTGATGCCTTTTATTGTATAATACCACTAAGATAGAATGTATTTTTGTAATGCTTTATGGTATTGCATAGATACATTGAGTACAATAAAAGGAGGGAGAGTTTATGAAGTATTTAAACTTAAAAAAGATTACTGCGGTGGTATTGTCAATCGGAATGGTATTTTCAAGCAGTGCCGTTACCGGGTTTGCGGCAGATAACAGTAAAAAGATAGCTACGATTCCTAGCAGCTATATTAATAAAGTGGCAGAAGATATTGATAATAAATATTTTTATGATGGAACATATGTTGATGATTGGGGGCATACACGTAAGGGCAGGCAGCTTGGAGCGACATATACAAAGGAGTCAACTGAATTTTTGTTATGGGCACCTGCGGCAACATATGTAAAAGTTAATATTTATGCAACAGGTGATGATAATGACAGCAATGCACGTGATATAGGAACTTATGCATTAGAGAAAATGCTTGTAAATGGGGAATGGAATGGCCTCTGGATTATAACACTTATTGGTGATTGGGGCGGATTGTATTATGACTATACGATTACCACAACAGATATTACTCATATTGGCAGCGACAGAACAACAAAATATAAAATTCAGGACCCATATTCGGTTGCGGTAAGCAAAGACGGAAAGCGTTCGTATATAACAGATACATCTTCAGTATCTCCTGAGGGTTGGGACAGCGACAGACATGTGTATGTTGATTCGACAAAAGCAAATACTGTTTATAAAATAAGTGTCAAGGATTTCTCGTCAGATACCGCATCGGGCATGACTGCAGGCGGAAAGTACAGTGCTTTTACGGAAAAGGGTGCAAAAGTAAACAGTGCGGGAGAACTTGTATCTGGCATTGATTATCTGAAGGAACTTGGCGTTACGACAGTACAGCTTGCACCGTTTGCGGATTTTGATGGCGACAGTGAGTATGAGATTTTAAATTATAATGTACCTGAGGCAAGCTATGCTTCCAATCCGTCAGACAGCAAGACTGTTATAAAAGAATGTAAAGAGATGATTCAGGCACTTCACAGTGCGGGATTTTCTGTTGTGATGGAGATGCCGTATACGCATGCCTCAGAGGAAAATCCTCTTGAAAAGTCGGTTCCGTGGTTTTATTACAGATTGAATACTAACGGTACAAGGTATACAACAAATACGGGATATGACAATGAGCTTGCCACAGAGCGGAAGATGTATCGTAGTTATATGGTTAATTCCATGAAATATTGGGCAGAGGAATATCATGTTGATGGATTTTCACTGGATTTGATTGACTGTGTCAATGTGAAGTACAAAGGTTCTTCGTATGTATATAAATGGCTGGATGAGATAAAGACATCATTGGCAAAGGAAGATGCCAATCTGGTTATATGGGGAGATAATTATACAAAGGAAGAAAGACAGAATAAAACTTCCTTTTATGATGAAATAATCGGCAGCACAGGTGGCACTTATGGCGAAAGAAACGAAAAAGCCGTAAAAATATACAAGCAGAAAGCAGCAATGAAATATGCTAAGCCGGGAACTTTGTTTATGGATGGCGGAGAAGAAATGTGTAACAGCGTTGAGGGAACAACTCTTGCAGACAGCAGTTACGTTGAATGGAAGGATTCAGCAGAGTACGCAGATGTAGTCTCATATTACAGAGGACTTATGGAGATACGAAAGGCATTTTCACCGCTTGCGAAAAGCCAGACAATAAAAAATTCTGAAGCTTATGTGCTTGCAGGTACAAAAGACGACGAGTGGAATACTATGGCAGTATTAAATAATGAGTCAGATGTGTCAAAAGAAATTACAATTCCTGTTCAAGGAAGAGCTGCTACGGACTGGGTTGTTATTGCAAATGGCGAAAGTGCGGGAGTTGTATCACTTGGTGAAGTCGCAGGTTCCGTTATAACTGTACCTGCGTATACTACAATGATTCTTGTAGATAAGGAAAGCTTTGATGATGTGGCTGTAACATCAGGCAAAGGAAAAGTAATTGTTAATTATGTGATAAAAGACAGTGAGCAGAAGTTACGTGAATCAATTACACTTCAGGGTACATCGGGAACGAATTATGCGGTACCTGAAAATATTAAGATTCCATCAGGATATACTTTTTTAAGCAAGACAGGCGATGAAAAGGGTGTGTATACATCAGAAACACAGACAGTTACATATTATTATAATGCGATTAATCCGGATACAGTGGTAGACGGTATTAAAAATAATGGAGTATACTGCGAGAAGGCACAGTTTAAAGTAACTTCTTCCGATTATACACAGGTAATGGCAGGAAATAAAACGCTTACACCTGATGCGGACGGTATTTATACTGTATCTGCAGCAGATGGCACACAGATAATAACATTGACGGATAATGAAGGATACAGCATTTATCTGTCTGTTACCGTAAATGCGAATCATACAATTGATAACAGCGACTGTACGAAAGAATCAATATGCTCTGTCTGCGGGAAAATATTTCTAGCACAGGCAAATCATAAGTTCAGCGACACATGGACAAAAGACGATACTTATCATTGGAAAGTGTGTGAGAATGACGGCTGTACGGTAACAACAACAAAGACAAAACATAGTGGTACAGATGATGGTGATTGTACAACACCTGTAATTTGTGAATGTGGTGAGATTGTTACAGCAGCAAAGTCAGAACATATATATGGTGAATGGAAGTCAAATGGTAACGGCACACATACCCACAAATGTACAACGGCAGGCTGTACTATAGAAGAAACAGAAAGCTGTGTAGGCGGAGCGGCAACATGTAAAAAGAGAGCCGTCTGCACGGATTGTAATGCTGAATATGGTACTTTAAATCCTGCAAACCACAGTGGAAATCAGGTATGGGTACAGACAGAAAAAGCTCATCAGAAAAAATATGACTGTTGTGGTGCAGAGGTAACTAATATAGCAGATCATATCTGGGATAATGGACACTGCACGGTATGTGGATATGATTGTATTCATAAAGGCGGAGAAGCAACCTGTACGCAGAAAGCGGTTTGCGATACCTGCCATAGTGAATATGGAGAAATAAATGCAGACAATCATACAGGAACAGAAAAGTGGACACAGACAGCAACAACACATGAAAAGAAATATGATTGCTGTGGTAAAGTGACGATAGCACAAGAAAATCATAACTGGAAAGACGGTGCTTGTGAAACATGTGGTTATGTATGCGTACACAGCGGAGGAGAAGCAACATGTACAAAAGGTGCGGTTTGCGACACATGTGGCAAGGAGTATACAGATAAAGATATGGCAAATCACAGTGGAAAGTTAGTATGGGTACAGACAGAAAAAACTCATAAGCAGGCATATGATTGCTGTGATAAGGAAGTATCGACAAGTGAAGCACATGGTTGGAAAAACGGTGTATGCACGGTTTGTGATTATCAGTGTAAACATGCAGGCGGAAGTGCAACATGTGTGAAGAAAGCGGTGTGTACAATCTGCAGTGAAGAATATGGCACTTACAATATGAGTATACATGAAGGCTTGAAGTCAGTAGCGGCAAAGGCGGCTACCAGAACAGATGAAGGAAATATTGAATACTGGTATTGTAAAGATTGTGACAGATATTACATCAGGCAGGATGGGCTTGTAGAAATTGAAAAATCACAGACTGTGGTTGCAAAGATTACAGATACAACATCATCGGACGATACGGGTAAAGGCGGTAAGACAGAGACAGTAAAAGAACAGACGCCTGATACAGGAGATAATAAACGTGTATTTGCATGGCTTCTTATGTTTATAATAGGAGGGGCGGCAGCAGGATTAACGGTTAAAGGTAAAAAGCCAGAAAATTAATATTTTTTAAGGAGACCGGAATCTCGCTTACTGTGTGGGTGCGAGGTTCCGGTTTTTACAGGTTTTGGTTTTATTCATTTCCTTATATTAATAAATGTGTCAAGTACTTGATTTTTTAAAAATCAGGTGTATACTATAAATAATTTAATACATATGGAACTTCAGGGCAGGGTGTGATTCCCTACCGGTGGTAAAGCCCACGAGCCGAGGCGTAAGCCAGAGCATGATTCGGTGTAATTCCGAAGCCGACAGTAAAGTCTGGATGGAAGAAGTGATATTAAAGTTAGTTATTCATAATGTAATCATAGTAGAATGAATGGCTGGCTTGAATGTGGATACTGGCTCTGAGATGATTTATTATCTCAGAGTTTTTTTGATTGTCAGAGTAAGAATTTGATTATAGAAATTCGATATTTTGGCATAAGGCTTCTGAAGTGGTGAAATGAAACTGCTTTGGAAGCCTTTTTATGTCTGGGCTGGATTTTGGTTGTGCTAGGATGTCTGTATTGTTGAGGCGGAGTCTGGCCTGAAATGCTGGAACTGGCAATTGTGGCGGCAGCATTTTACGGCAATTCAATTCTGAGCAATCTTGCGGCATATTATAGCAATTCAGAGCAGTAGGTAAATTTGGTAAAAACCTATAAATGTAAGTTTTTTGCGGCTTTAGTAGGTTTATTTTAGCTAAAAACTGAAGAAAACTTAAGCAATTACCTGCTAAACCATTGAAAATGCGACTACTTATAGGTATCACGACTTTGAGCCGGTAAAATCAGGAAAACAGCAAGCACATTAAGAATGAAATTAAGATACAGCAAACAAGGAAAATCAGAACAGAGAAAAGCTGGATAGAAAAGAACAGAAAGAAGGTGCAGATATGCAGCAGGAAATAAATAACAATTTTTCAAAAGAAGATGAATTCTACATGAAGCGGGCGATTGAACTGGCAAAGAGAGGAACAGGCTGGGTTAATCCTAATCCGTTGGTGGGAGCTGTAATTGTAAAGGATGACAGAATTATAGGTGAAGGCTGGCACAGGAAATATGGTGAGCTTCATGCGGAAAGAGATGCGCTTTCAAGATGTATGGAGGATACCAGTGGAGCAACCATATATGTGACACTTGAGCCGTGCTGCCATCATGGGAAACAGCCGCCTTGCACTGAAGCACTTGTGCAGGCAGGAATAAGCAGGGTTGTGATAGGTTCGATGGATCCAAATCCCCTGGTAAGTGGAAAAGGTGTTAAATATCTGGAAGAACACGGGATTAAAGTTGAAGGTTGTGTATGCAATGAAGAATGTCTGGCAATGAATTATGTATTCTTTCATTACATAAGGAATAAAGAGCCATATGTTGTGATGAAAACAGCACAGACACTTGATGGGAAAATTGCTACATATAAGGGACTTTCCAAGTGGATTACAGGTGAGCAGGCAAGAGAAAATGTGCATGCAGACCGTCACAGATACGCGGCAATTATGGTTGGTGTCGGCACTGTGATTGCTGATAATCCAATGCTTGACTGTAGAAGTACAGCCGTAAGCAATCCACACAATCCTGTGCGAATCATATGCGACAGCAGATTGAGAACTCCGCTGGACAGCAGAATTGTAAAAAGTGCAGGGCAGATATCAACAATAATTGCTACATGTAGTACCGACAGCGACAGGAAATCTTTATATGAAAATGCAGGTTGTGAAGTGATAATTACAAAAGAATCAGAGCAGCATGTTGACCTTAAAGAGCTTATGCACATACTTGGAGAAAAAAGTATCGACAGCGTGATTCTAGAGGGAGGCGGAACACTTAACTTCTCGGCATTGCAGGCTGGAATTGTGAACCGGGTTCAGACTTATATTGCACCTAAGATATTTGGCGGGGCAGACAGTAAGACAGCAGTTGAAGGGCAGGGTATTGCAAATGTAGATGAAGCATATCAGTTGAGAAACAAGACAGTTCGTCTTCTTGGTGACGATATTCTGATTGAAGGAGAGTTGTAATGTTTACGGGAATCATTGAAGAAATCGGACATATAAATAATGTAAAAAAAGGAACGGCGTCAGCAATTCTTACAATACAGGCAAAAAAAATTCTTGAGGGTACACATATAGGAGACAGCATTGCTGTCAATGGTGTGTGCCTTACAGTGACAGGGATATATGATAATACATTTACTGCTGATGTAATGCATGAGACGCTGAACCGCTCATCACTTGGCAAACTGGTGAGTGGCAGTGCAGTTAATCTTGAAAGGGCAATGGCGGCTGATGGAAGGTTCGGAGGACATATAGTTTCAGGACATATTGATGGAACAGGAAAAGTTGCAGCGATAACCAAGGATGATAACGCGATATGGTATCAGATTAAGACAGACAGCGGAATATTAAAATATATCGTTGAAAAAGGTTCGGTTGCCATAGATGGAATAAGTCTTACGGTTGCCAAGACGGACAGCCAGAGCTTTTCAGTATCAATAATACCGCATACGGCAGGTGCGACAACGCTGTCACTTAGGAAAGCTGGTGATGTAGTTAATCTTGAAAATGATATTGTTGGTAAGTACATAGAGAAATTCATCACATTTGAAAAGGAAAAGCCGAAAAGCGGGATAACGAAAGAGTTCCTGCTAAAGAATGGATTTTAAAATATCAAAGGGAAAGGAAGGTAAAAGAAAATGTTTGAGTATAACACAGTAGAAGAGGCAGTTAAGGATTTACAGGATGGAAAGCTGATACTTGTCTCAGATGATGAAAACAGAGAGAATGAGGGCGACCTGATATGTGCCGCTGAATTTGCAACTACTGAAAATGTGAATTTCATGGCGACATATGGAAAAGGACTTATATGCATGCCTATGAGTGGAGATTTGTGCAGAAAGCTGGGACTTACACAGATGGTTGCTGACAATACTGATAATCATGAAACTGCATTTACAGTGTCAATAGACCATGTTAAGACGACAACAGGAATATCGGCAGAGGAGAGAGGCTTTACTGCAAGAGCATGTGTGTCAGATGAAGCAAAGCCTGAGGATTTCAGAAGACCGGGACATATGTTTCCACTACGTTCAAAACCTAATGGAGTTCTTGAAAGAAACGGACATACAGAGGCAACAGTAGACCTTATGAGAATAGCAGGACTTAAAGAATGTGGTCTGTGCTGTGAAATAATGAAAGCGGACGGAACAATGATGAGAAAAGAAGACCTCATAGAAATGTCCGAAAAATTCAATCTCAAATTCATAACAATTAAGGCAATTCAGGAATACAGAAAGAGACATGACAACTTGGTTGAGTGCGTGGCAGTTACAAGAATGCCGACAAAATATGGTGAATTCATGGCACACTGTTATGTTAATAAGTTAAATGGTGAGCATCATGTTGCATTGGTAAAGGGAGACATTGGTGATGGCAGCAATCTTTTGTGCAGGGTACATTCAGAGTGCCTGACTGGAGACGCATTTGGCTCAATGAAATGTGACTGCGGTCAGCAGTTAGCGTCAGCGATGACACAGATTAACAATGAAGGCAGGGGAGTACTTCTTTATATGAGACAGGAGGGCAGAGGAATCGGGCTTGTTAATAAGCTTAAGGCATATGCACTTCAGGATCAGGGAATGGATACACTTGAGGCTAATCTGGCACTTGGTCTGCCGGGAGACGCACGCGAGTACTACATAGGAGCACAGATATTGAAAGACTTAGGCGCTAAGAGCTTAAGGCTTCTTACTAACAATCCCGATAAGGTATACCAGCTTGCAGATTTTGGAATCGAAATCAGTGAGAGAGTGCCTATTGAGATAGATGCGACCAGCTTTGACAGGTTCTATCTTAAGACAAAGCAGACAAAGATGGGACACATTTTAAATGTAGTGTAAAAATATGAATTATTTATAAGGAGAAATTGATGATGAGAGTTTTAGAAGGTAAGTTAGTTGACAGTGGAATTAAGGTAGGTATTGTAGCGGCAAGGTTTAATGAATTTATTGTGTCTAAGCTTGTTGCGGGAGCTAAAGACGGGCTTGTAAGACATGATGTTTCAGAAGAAAATATTGATCTTGCATGGGTGCCGGGCGCATTTGAGATACCATTGATAGCTTCAAAGATGGCAAAAAGCGGCAAGTATGACGCAGTTATATGTCTTGGTGCAGTTATAAGAGGTGCTACAAGCCATTACGATTATGTGTGTAGCGAGGTTTCCAAAGGCATTGCAAATGTTTCTTTAGCAAGTGATATTCCTGTTATGTTTGGAGTGCTTACTACAGATACAATCGAGCAGGCAATTGAGCGCGCCGGAACAAAGGCAGGCAATAAGGGATTTGAGTGCGCTGAAGGTGCTATTGAGATGGTTAATCTTATTAAAGAGATTGAAGGATAATATATAAAATTTTTAGTAATTGTAAAAGGTCAGATTCGTCAGTAACCATTGGGCTTGGCGGGTCTGGCCTTTTGTATTATAAAATATGATATAAAATGGATATGCGAAGATGATGATATAAGGTATAATAGATTTGTATCCTTTAATAATTGTTAAATGAGGATATATTACATATAAATTTATAGAATCGATGGGAGAGATAAGATGAAGTGGGGAATTTTGGCTACAGGTAATATTGCAAAAAAATTTGCATCAACCATAAATCAGATGAGTAAAGAAAATGAACAGTTAGTAGCAGTTGGTTCACGTAACATTGAAAGTGCAAAAGCCTTTGCTAATGAGCATGATATCCCAAGATATTATGATTCGTATGAAGCACTGGTTAAAGATCAGGATGTTGAGGCTGTTTATGTAGCAACACCAAATACCTTGCATTATGAGAATTGCAGGTTATGTCTTGAACATGGAAAGCATGTATTGTGCGAAAAGCCGTTTACGATAAATGATAAACAGGCACAGGAACTGTACAAGCTGGCAAGGGATAGGCATCTTTTTATCATGGAGGGACTCTGGATATGGTTTCTTCCATTGTATGATCGTTTACACAGTATCTTACAGCAAGGAGTTATTGGAGAAATAAAACATATTTCATGTCAGTATGGGTTTGTTGCAACAGGTGCCAGAAAAGAGCGTAAATTTAACCCTGCACTTGGTGGAGGTGCTTTGTTGGACATAGGAATTTACAATCTGGGATTTCTGCGTATTGTTACAGGGAATGAGCCGCAGAATGTAGAAACTCAAAAAGTACATATTAATGAGTATGGAACAGATGATTACAGCTGTCTCAAACTGACATATAATGATAGATGTACGGCAGAATCAGTCCAGACAATTGGGCAGGAATTAAAACGTAATGCCAGAATTGAGGGAACAAAGGGAAGTATATTTTTACCGGATTTCCAACACGCCGAGACCATGATACTTGAGGTGGAAGGAAAAGAACCGGAAACAATCGAGTGTCCGGTTGATATAAATGGCTTTGAATATGAAATCAGAGAAGTAAGCAGATGCGTAAAACTTGGATATTGCAGCAGTGATGTATATACAGCTAAAGACAGTATTGCACTTACAAGGCTGATGTATGATATCCGTATGAGCTGGAGTGAAGCAGATATGAAAACAGTTATTATATATGCATCGGTTCATCACAATAATACCAAGAAAATTGTTGATGTCATAGCAGATGAATATGGGGTTGATATTATTGATGCAGCTAAGATTACTGAAAAGGACTTATCAGGGTATGA
>ULVV01029585.1_pt1 | contig 34644 bp, 39 predicted proteins | sample 1959761 | NCBI WGS metagenome assembly ULVV01 (sample SAMEA4835795, study PRJEB28245) | human gut metagenome | biome: gut microbiome; material: fecal sample | place: Denmark | collected 2008
TCTCCCTTTCGGCACGGGAGATTTTTGCTTGCCATGCTGCGGATACGAAATCTTGACAGCGCGATGCACGGTTGCTATAATGTGGAAAACAAAAAAATGCATAGGCTGCCGCAAGGCGGCTTTTTCAAAACTATGCAGTTAGAGAACTCTAACTTGGGCGGAGGGGATCATCCATGCTCATCGTACAGCTGTGCCTATACTGCCTCATTTTCACTGTGATGGTGAAGCTCGCCGTCCGCGGCGGCGCGGTCGACGGACTTTACTTTTACCCGAAGGACGTGCAGGAGCGCGCGATCGCGATCGGCCTTTCCGACCGCGCAACGATCGACCGCAAGTGCAAGCGCTTTATGACGGCGTTTTACCTTGTGATGCTCGTGGTGCTGCTGGGGATCATCGGGGCGTGGAACCGCGTCACGGAGTTTAAAACGGCATATCTGCAGGCGCTGCTGTTCCTTGAAGTGATGAACTGGTATGACGGGATCGTGATCGACAAGCTGTGGGTCGGGCGCAGCAAATTCTGGGTACTGCCGGGGCTTGAGAATGTTCCCTTTATCCAGACCTGGGGGCAGATGCTGAAAAAGCGCATCATTTACAGCGCGGTCTGGGTCGTCGGCGCACTGCTCGCCGCCGGACTGGTCGTGCTGATTTTTTGAATTGCAAAATTGAAAATAGAAAGGAAGCGCAACATGGCAGAAAACATTTCCAAACAGCAGTTAGAAATCAGAGTGGGCACCCACGGGGAGGACTATGGCAGCTGGATGTCGAATCCGGTGTTCTATGTCTTCGGCGGCCTTGTGCTGCTCGCGGCGGTGCTTGCGGTTCTATCCTTCACCACGTTCCACCTTACAGTCCTCGGCGTGCTGCTCGCAGTCGTCACGGCCGCGCTGCTTATCATGCTGATCTGGATGGCGTGGATCCGCCGCCAGTACGCCTTCGGCAAAGGCGGCATGATGGAGCGGGTGCACCAGTTTATACTCAGCAATCTTGACTTTGACGGGCATGGCGAGGTGTTGGAGGTTGGCTGCGGCTCCGGTGCACTGATTGTTCGCACCGCACTCACGTGGCCAGAGGCAAAGATCACCGGTCTGGACTACTGGGGCGCGATGTACAACTACTCCAAATCCGTGTGCGAGCAGAACGCCGCGTCCGAGGGCGTGGGCGGGCGCTGCACGTTCGTCCACGGAGACGCCAACAAGCTCGACTTTCCGGACGAGCGCTTCGACGCGGTCATCAGCAACTATGTTTACCATAATATTATGGGCGCGGACAAGCAGGCGCTGCTTCTTGAAAGTCTGCGCGTGCTGAAAAAGGGCGGCGTCTTTCTTCTGCACGACAATATGAAGCCGCAGCTCTACGGCGATATGGACGCCTTTGCGGAAAAGCTGCGTGCCATGGGCTTTGCCGAGGTGCGCTATATCGACACCACAGACGCGATCTTCGGCTCGAAGCGCCGCGCGGGCATGATGATGCTCGGCGAGTCGGCAATGATCGTCGGCAGAAAATAAAGCACGGCGAAAGTTGAATACAAAAGGGCGGCGTCGGCGACGCTGCCCTTTTTTGCTGCGGAAAAGGATGAAAACGCGCACAAAGCGCTTGTCTGCGCGTGCCGCTGCTGGTAAAATAAAAATAACACAACGCTTTGGGTAGCCGCCCGAGCAACGATACAGGAGGTCGCCATGGTTCTCTATTTCACCGGCACCGGCAACAGCCGCCACATCGCCGAGCGCATCGCGCACGCGCTGGGCGACGAGTCCGTCAGCCTGGACGACCGCATCAAAGCGGGCGATACGACGCCGCTTGCGGTCAATGACAGGCTTGTCCTCGTCACGCCGACCTACGCCTGGCGCATCCCTCGGATTGTGGAGGAGCACCTGCGGCAAACGGAGCTTCACGGGGCGAAAAAGGTCTGGTTCGTCATGGACTGCGGCAGCGAGATCGGCAACGCGGCAAAGTACAACCGCGCACTCTGCCGCGAAAAGGGCGTCGCTTATATGGGTACGGCACAGATCGTCATGCCGGAGAATTTTATCGCCATGTTCAACGCACCGGAGGTCGAGGAGGCGAGGCAGATCGTCGTCAGGGCAGAGCCGTTTATCGACCGCGCCATTGCCGTGATCCGCACGGGACAGATGTTTGCGCCGCCGCGCAAAAACCTCTATGACCGCTTTATGAGCAGCGCGGTGAATCCGATTTTTTATCCGCTGTTTGTAAAGGCAAAACCCTTTGCAGCGGGAAATGCCTGTATCGGCTGCGGAAAATGCGAGAAGCTCTGCCCGATGAATAACATCACGCTGCCAAACGGCCGCCCTGTCTGGGGCGATAACTGTACGCAGTGCATGGCCTGCATTTGCTATTGTCCAACGGAAGCCATCGAATACGGCAAAAAGAGCCTCGGCAAGCCACGTTACCGTTTTGAAAAGCTGTAAAATTATTTACCTTTACAGATGAGCGACAGGAAGTGCGCTTATCGTACTGAAAATCCTATCGCCCGACAGGACCTTTCTAAACGGGTATCGTACCGCATGCTTCATCAAAAACGTCGTCACCACGCGGAACGTTTCAATCGATGACCATCTGACTATTGGCAAATTCTGCGTCGGATGGAAAAGCACGGAATGAGATGTGACGACATGAAGAACAATTGGATTTCTGACCGGTGCAAGAATGCGGAGACAACGGCTCCGCATTCTTTTTCATATCAGTTTTTCTTATAGGAAAGCCGCAAAACCGGAATTGATACCCGCGGCGCGGCGGTTTACAATGGTAGTATCAACAAAAACCATGCGCCGCTTTTGGCGCAAAGCGATAAGAAAGGAGCGAAACAATGGCAGCATTGATCGCATTTTACTCCCGCGCGGGAGAGAACTACTTCGGCGGCACATACCGCCGCATTTCCGTCGGCAATACGGAAAAGGTTGCCGAAATGCTCGCGGACCTCACCGGCGGCGAGCTCTATCAAATCGAGCAGGCCGAGCCGTATTCGGATGACTACAAGACCTGTGTGGCGCAGGCGCGTGAGGACTGGCAGAAAAACGCCCGTCCCGCGGTGTTGGATCTGCCCGATGACCTCGACGCCTATGATGAAATTTACCTCGGCTACCCCAACTATTGCAGTACGATGCCGATGGCGGTCTACACCTTCCTCGAGCACTACGACTTCACGGGCAGGACCATCCACCCCTTCTGCACGCACGAGGGCAGCGGTCTTTCCGATACCGAAAATGATATCCGCAAGGCTGCCCGTGGCGCGGTGGTCACGAAGGGCCTTGCCATTCACGGCAGCCATGTGGACGAGGCAAAGAGCGCGCTTGCGCAGTGGGTCGAGGAGGTCAAGAGATGAAAGACGTCATGTTATGGGCCGGTGCCGGACAGATCGGCATGGCCATCGCCCGCCGCATGGGCGCGGGTATGAAAATCGTTGTAGGCGACAAGTAATTAGAGAATGCGCAGGCTATCGCCAAAACGATGAACGAGGCAGGCTTCGATGTCACGCCCGTCGAGATGGACCTCTCGAGCCGCTCGTCCATCAAGGCCCTCATTGCCGGGGGCAGAGGTACGGTGAGATCAAGATGCTCGTCAACGCTGCGGGTGTGTCGCCCAGTCAGGCGCCCATCGAGGCGATCCTGAAGGTCGACCTCTACGGTACGGCGGTACTTTTAGAAGAGGTTGGCAAGGTCATCGCACCGTGCGGCGTGGGCGTCACGATCTCGAGCCAGTCTGGCTGGCGCATGCCCGCCCTGACGGCGGAGCAGGACGAAAAGCTCGCCACCACGCCGACGGAGGAACTGCTGTCCCTCGACTTTTTGCAGCCCGAGAACATCCGTGACACGCTCCATGCCTATCAGATGGCGAAGCGCTGCAACGAGAAGCGCGCCACGGCGCAGGCAGTCGAATGGGGCAAGCGCGGCGCGCGCCTGAACGACATCGCCCCCGGCATCATCGTCACGCCGCTGGCACTCGACGAGTTCAACGGCCCGTGCGGCGACTTCTACAAGAACATGTTCGCTAAGTGCCCCGCGGGACGCCCCGGCACGGCGGACGAAGTCGCAAACGTCGCCGAGCTTTTGATGAGCGACAAGGGCGCGTTCATCATGGGCTCGACCTTCCTCATCGACGGCGGCGCGACCGCGAGCTACTTCTACGGCCCGCTGCGTCCGAATGCGGCAAACTGAACAGTGGATTTCTAGTGGCAGTGCCGGTGAGAAAACTCACCGGCACTGCCGCTTTTTTGCCGCAATAAAAGGCAAAGAGGAAATGAACACAGTTTGATGACTCAAATAAAGAAAAATCCTTTGTATTCTTTCGCGCTGAGCAGCGTGCGCTGTCTTGACATTTGAAATACGCCGCATTACAATAAAAAATCATAAAAAGCCGCCTTTCACGGCATTTTTACGGATCGACGGTTAGATATAGCTAACTGATGAAATTGCGACATTTGGTTAAAGGAAACTAACTGCTTTGAGGAACTACCATCGCGTCGGACGGGGGAGAGGACATGCACATTTTGGAACACGGACAAGGGCGGGAAAAGACGCTGCTGTTTCTGCCCTGCACGGCGGAACCCGTCTGGGCGTTTGAAAAGACGGTCGCGCTGCTTGCGCAGTCGTGGCATGTCTTTCAGGTCGTTTACGATGGGCACGAGCCGTCTTTTCCTGGTGACTTTACCTCGGTCGAGCAGACGGTCGATGAGATCACGGACTATCTTCGCGCGCAGGGTGTGACTTGCCTCGACGCGGCCTACGGCTGCTCGCTCGGCGGCGCATGTTTGACGCGGCTGCTGGCGCTTGGCGAGCTGCCGGTCAAGCGCGCCATCATCGACGGCGGCATCACGCCGTACCAGCTGCCGTATCTCATACGAAAGCTGCTGCTTGCGCGTGATGTGCTGTCGTTCAAGCTTGCCGCGAATAACCGCAAAATCTTAGAGGCGGCTTTTCCGCCGGAACGATTCACGCTGCCGGGGCACGACCCCAAAAAGGAATACGACGCCATCAAGGCTTACCTGAAGACCTACTCAGACGAGACCATACGCAACATTTTCTGGTCGGGGAACAACTACGCTCTGCCAAAGACGCCCGCAAAGATCGGCACGAAGATCACCTACTGGTACGGCGACGAGGAGAAGAAGGACCGCAGGAGCAATATCCGCTTCATCAAGCACTATTTTCCGCAGGCACGTATCCACGGTATCCCAAAGATGGCGCACGCGGAGCTTGTGATGATCTACCCCGAGGAGTTCTGCCGCTATTTCGATAAATTCATGTGCAGGTAAAGAGGAAAAAAAGATGGATCGAAAAGAGAACATCCGCAATGCTTATCGCCTGACGGGCAGCAACAATTTTTACGACGGTATGATCACCTGCTCCACCGTCTCGGGCAAGGCCGTGTGCCGCTTGGTGTGGGATATGAACAAGAGTGAGTGCGACGAGTATCTGAATCAAGCGTTCACCGGTGTGCTGGAGGACTTTGCGGGAAAGCTCCTCGAAGTCCCCGTGGGCACAGGCATTCTGACGATGCCGCTCTATCAAACGCTGCCGCGCGCCGATATTACCTGCCTTGACTATTCACCCGACATGATGGGGCAGGCGAGGGAAAAGGCTGAGCGCATGGGACTCCAAAATGTGCAGTTCCGGCAGGGCGACGTGGGCGCGCTGCCGTATGAGGACAGCAGCTTTGATATCGTGCTGTCGCTCAACGGCTTCCACGCCTTCCCCGATAAGGAGGCGGCGTACCGCGAGACGTTCCGCGTGCTGAAGCCGGGCGGCACATTCTGCGGCTGCTTCTATGTGTCGGGCGAGTGCAGAAGGACGGATCGGCTGATCAAAAAGCTCTACGAGCCGATGAAATTCTTCACCCCGCCGTATGAAACGGTGCAGAGCCTAAAGGCGCGGCTCGAGGAGATGTACGCCGATGTGCAGCTCGGCAATGTGAAGAGCATCGCGTGGTTCGTCTGCAAAAAGGTGAAGTACGCGGAAAAGATGGAGAAAGGACACCATGAGTGAGAAGATCACGCTCTCCGGCGTGCCGGAGACGATGTTACAGACGGTTTACGCCCGCGCGAAGGAGACGAAGGCGCGCGGCGCGATCACCGACAACAAGGCGGTCGAGATCATCGACCGGCTCGACACGCGCTGCTACCGCATGAGCGGCTATGCGCCGCCAGATGGCCGACAGCCTCGAAGACAGACCGTTTCCGCCGCTTACAAGGAAAATGCAGGAGCACTGCTTCTTCGAATTCGGCAGCACGGAGGACCACTTCAAGTACCGCGACGCGGTGAGAAAAGCGTATCCCGACGGTCATTTCCCTGTTTTTGAAGATCATAACCACATGCGGTATCAAATTCGCGACCCGCAGGGCTTTGCGGCGATGCTGGAGCATAGGAAGAGGTGTTTTCCCCGTTGTAGGGGATGATCTCGAGATTGATCTCCGGATACTTTTCATGCACCAGATCGTAGAACTGAGACATATTGCGGTAAGGCGCGTTCATGGTGATGACCTCATGCTCGCCGGAGGCGGTATTGTCATCACTCGTGTTGTTGCCAGCACAGCCGCCAAGCAGCGCCGCCGTGCAGCTCAACGCTAAAATCAGGCTGAGCACTCGTTTTTTCTGCATGATTTTCTCCCTTGATCCGATGGTGCCGCCGCTCTCTTTCGGAATGTGGAGGAGCAGCGCGCGGCAAGATCGCGTGCGAGGTGAGCCGCAGGTATGAATTTCGCCGCAAATTTGTTAAGAAATCGACAAAATTTACTTTCTTATACGCCGAAGGAGCAGTTATTGCAAGGAAGAAACGGAAATTTACGCAAAATGCGCCGCTTTTTTACATATATTTTTCCCGCGCGACACGAGAATTGTTCATACTTTATTTACACCAAATTTAGGTTCGCTTAAAGAATCCACGTTATACTTCAGCCATAGCCTAAAACAAAGGGCGACAAACAAAAAATTCTGGGGTCCGCTGTCCACCTCGCCGAACGGCCAAAGCGGCAGACCAAGAAAACCACCGCGGCGCGGTGTTATGATAAAGATCAAGGATCAGTGCAAGCAAACAGCACCGGCGAGAGTTTTCCATCTTTCTCTCGCCGGTGCTGCATTTTACATTTTGAGCTTAATTCGCTGCGGGGGCCTTTTCAAATTCTGCCGCGACCTGCTCGAGCAGTTTGCGGATGGGGAGGTGCTGCGGGCAGACCTTTTCGCACTTGCCGCACTTTAAGCAGTCGGACGCCTTGCGGCCCGGCGCGGTGTGGACATCTTCATAGTAGCAGTCCGCGTTCCAGTCGTGGTGAATCTGCTTGGTGTTCATAATGGCGAAGAGGTCAGGGATAGAGATGTGCTTGGGGCAGCCGTCCGTGCAGTAGCGGCAGGCCGTGCAGGGGATGAGGTCCTTGCTGTGGAAGATCTCCTGCACCTTTTCCACCGCGGCGCGCTCGGTCTCGTCGAGGGGCTTGAAGTCCCGCATGAACGAGATGTTGTCCTGCATCTGCTCCATGTTGCTCATGCCGGAGAGCACCATCATCATGCCGGGGAAGCCCGCGACAAAGCGGATGGCGTAGCTCGCGGGGCTGCCGCCGTGCAGGTCTTCAAGCACGGCCTTTGCGTTCTCAGGCAGGTTCACGAGGTTGCCGCCCTTGACGGGCTCCATGACGATGACGGGCTTATTGAATTTGCGGCAGACCTCATAGCACTTGCGGCTCTGCACCGCGGGATCGTCGTAGTCGACATAGTTGAACTGGATCTGGACGACCTCAATCTCGGGATACTCGGTCAGAATGCGCTCGAGCACCTCGGCGCGGTCGTGGAAGGAAATGCCGACGTGGCGAATTTTGCCCTCTTTTTTGAGCTCGAACGCCGTTTCATACGCGCGGCACTCCTTGAAGTGGTCATAGTTGACAAGACCCTGCGAGTGCATCAGATAGAAGTCGAAATACTCGACGCCGCAGATCTCGAGCTGGCTCTCGAAAAACGGGCGGATGTCTGCCTCGGTCTTGAAATAGTTCGCCGTCAGCTTGTCGGTCAGGATGTACTTCTCGCGTGGATAGCGGCTTGTCAGGCAGGTCTTGAGCGCCTTTTCGCTCTTGCCCTGGATGTAGCCGTGCGCAGTGTCAAAATAGTTGAAGCCCGCGTCTAAAAACGCGTCCACCATCTGCTTGGTCTGCTCGATATCCACCTCTTCGCCGATCATCGGCAGGCGCATGCAGCCAAAGCCAAAATTCTTCTTGATCCGATCCATAGTTTACTTTCCTATTCGTATCCTTTTCCTGCTTGCCGGCAGAAAAGTAGTTTTCCTTTACTCCTGCGGAATCGTCTTGAGTTCGCGCCGGATGGCGCGGAAGCGCTCGGGCACGTCCTCGTCCGCCATATCCCTTGGGACGTCGATCGTGCCCGCGGCCTTTGCAGTTTCATAATACCAGCATTTGTACTCCACGGTCTCGAGCGTGTGGCGCATCTCCTCCATCTGCGCGAGCAGCACGTCGCGCTGGTGCGTGAACATCTTGAGGCGCGTGTCGATGGTGTCGTCGCCGCGCAGGGCGAGCTCGATGTACTGGCGGATGTCCCTGATGGACATGCCGGCCTTTTTCATGCAGCCGATGACCCGTAACCACTCAAAGTCCGATTCCTGAAACATGCGGATGCCGCCGGAGGAGCGCTCCACAAAGGGCAGCAGACCCTCCTTATCGTAATAGCGCAGCGTGGAAGCGGGGACGTCCAGCTTTTTCGCCATCTCGCCGACTGTGTAGACCATGAAATCCTCCTGAAATGAAAGCGCGCTTTAGGTTGCAGCACAGTGAGTAACTTTAAGTTTCTTTTAGCATACCGCAGCGAAGGAGGCCTGTCAAGCGCCGCACAAAAAGAAAAGCCGCCGAAGGCGGCTTTTCCTCAAATCTTCAAGATCGCGCGAATGTCGTCCAGCGTTTCGGCAAAGTAGATGCCCTCCTGCCGCTCGGGCGTGGAGAGGCCCATGTCGATCATGTGAGCGAGCAGGGCTTTCAAGTGGTCGTAATAGCCGTTCAGATTATAGAGGATGCACGGCGCGGCGAGCTGCTTGAGCGACACCTTTGACATGATCTCGCTGATCTCCTCGAGCGTGCCCGTGCCGCCGGGGAAGGCGATGAACGCGTCGCCGAGCTCGATCATCTTCGTCTTGCGCTCGGTCATGTCGCGCGTGACGATGAGCGTCGTGATCTCGTCATACTCGTAGCCCTTGTCGATGAAAAACCGCGGCTCCACGCCGGTCACTTCGCCGCCCGCGCGCAGCACGCTTTCAGCGAGCGCACCCATCAGGCCGTTTTTCGACCCGCCGTAGACAAGGGCGTTGCCGCTCTTGCCGATGAGACAGCCCAGTGCGCGCACGGACGTCTCAAGCGTCGGATCATTGCCGCTGCTCGCGCCGAGATATACGGTGATATTCATAGGAAACAGTCCCTTTCTGTCAAAAATGATTGCCGCTATTCTACCACAGTATGATCTTTCCCGCAAGCGGCGGAAAATCGGCGTTGCGGGTGTAGTCCTGCTGTGGTATGATATTCTCGCCGCGCACGCGGAAAAAGAGTAATTTTGACTGTTTTTGGAGATATCTTATGATCAAAACGATTTTGTGGGACGTGGACCGCACGCTGCTGGACTTTGACGCCGCCGAGCGCGCCGCCATCCAGAGCCTTTTTGTCGAGTTCGGCCTTGGCGAATGCTCGGAAGAACAGGTCGCGCGCTATTCCGTCCTGAATATGAAATACTGGGAAAAACTCGAGCGCGGCGAGATCACGAAGCCGCAGGTGCTCGTCGGCCGCTTTGAGGAGTTTTTCGCGGAGGAGGGCATCGACGTTTCCCTCGCGCCGCAGTTTAACGATGCCTACCAGCTGCGTCTGGGCGACACCATCGTCTACCGCGACGACAGCTATGAGATCGTCAAGTCGCTGCGCGGCAAGGTGCGCCAGTGCGTCGTCTCGAACGGCACGGTCGTCGCGCAGACGAAGAAGCTGACGCGCTCCGGCCTCGGTGCGCTGATGGACGGCGTGTTCCTCTCCGAGCAGCTTGGCGCGGAGAAGCCGAAAAAGGAGTTTTTCGACCAGGTCTTCGCCGCCATCGGACCGGTCGAGAAGGGCGAGACGATGATCGTCGGCGATTCGCTCACGAGCGATATCCGCGGCGGCGACAACGCGGGCATCGTGACCTGCTGGTACAATCCCGAGGGAATCAAAGCGCCGGAGGGTTACCGCATCGACCACGAGATCAGGGATCTGCACGAGGTCTACGGCCTGCTGTGACAAGAAAAGGGAAGAGGACATTCCGAAAAGAATCGGAATGTCCTCTTTTTTGCGTTTACTGCTTGTTCTTCAGCCGCCGCAAGGCGGGAGCGTGAGGCGTGACCGGTTCGCATTGTTTTTTGCATCATGTGATCGTCTCTGTTTTTTATAATACACACGATCATTATAACGCAGTGCATTGATAAAAGCTGTGGTTTTATTCAGTATTTATAAAGGAATGGGATCCTTTTTTTCTTGCCAGACGGCGATGGATATGCTACAATATGACCGATAAACCAAGCTGGTCAAAAATTTCAACAAAGGAGGGAATGCCAATGGCCTTTTCCGCAGAAGAGAACGCGGCCATCCGCGAAACGCTGCTGCGAGAGGCGCGCCGCTGCGCCGTCACGCTGGGGCTGCGCAAGACCTCGGTCGAGCAGCTCACCGAGGCGGCGGGCATCTCGAAGGGACTGTTCTATAAATACTTCGCGTCCAAAGAACTGCTGTTTTTCGAGGTGCTGGAGGATATCCACAGCGAGGTCTATCAGGTGGCCGAGCAGGTGCTGGAGGAGGGCAAAGACCTGCCGCCCGACGAGCGCATCGCGAACGTGCTGCTCACGGCCTGCAGCCGCTTATCCGAGATCGGTGCGATGAAATTCATCGAGGAGGACTCGGCCTATCTGCTGCGCCGCATCCCCGCGCAGGTGAAAGCCGAGCACTACCACAGCGACGAGGTACATATCCGCGACCTTTTGGAAGAGAGCGGCCTGACCCCGCGCGGCGGTATCGCGCTCGCCGCTGCGACGATCCGCGGCCTGATCCTCACGGTGTCGCATCAGGAGCAGATCGGCGCGCTGTATCCGCAGGTGCTCGAAACGCTGACGCGCGGCGCGTGCGAAGAGCTGTTTCCGCGGGCGTGAACGCCGCGTGCGGCTTTTTGTCACATAAAGTTAGAGACGTTGAACTAAAAATCAAAACAGGGAGAAATCTGCCGTGTCCAAGCAAGCTACCGAATTTCAGAAAAAGGAAATGAGCAAGATGTACCGCGGCAAGGAGATCTTCAAGCCGCTGAACACCGGCTGGGTCGATGAACATGTCGCCTGCGTGCGCGAATGGGTGGCGAACATCTTTTTCTACCGCAAGGGCGAGACGACCATCATGGTCGACGCGGGCTACAACTACGACCGTCTTGAGGAAAAGATGGGCTGGCTCGGCATCGACCAGAAGGCCATCCGCCATATCCTCATCACCCATCAGGACACTGACCATGTCGGCGCGGTGGAGGCGGACAGCCCCGGCCTTTTCCGTGACGCGAAGCTCTATATCGGCGAGATCGAGAACAAATATCTCACCGGCGAGGTGCGCCGCAAGGTGATCTACCACCTCTACAAGCTGCCGCAGGTGACCATTAACAACGAAAAGGTGCTGCTGCACGACGGGCAGGTCTTCGAGATCGACGGCATCAAGATCGAATGCTTCCTCGTCCCTGGCCACACGTGGGGGCATATGGTGTACCTCATTGACGACAGGTATCTCTTCACGGGCGATACGATCTGGTTCGGCGCGGACGGCGGCTACAGCTTCATTTCCGCGCTGGCGGAGAGCAACAAGCTCGCAGTCAAGTCGCTGGCGGAGTTGGAGCAGAAGCTTCGCACGCGCGGCCTGCGGCCCGTCATCCTGACGGGCCACACCGGCTGGACGGACGATCTCTACTTCGCCTTTGCGCACCGCGATAAGCTCTGCTCGCCGTTCAAGAAGAAAGTGCACGACCCGTCCGCGCCGTATGACGCCTACGACGAGTCGGACGACACAGAGGAGAATGCGAAGTGTGGCTTTTTGCCGCCGGTGCAGAAATTACAATGAAAGATGAAAACGGACAGCCGGCTCAATGCCAGCTGTCCGTTTCGTTTCGGATGATGCGCGCGAGCCGGATTGCCGCGCGCTCGAATTCGTCTGGCGTCGTATAGGCATAGGACAGGCGCAGCGAACCGTTGCGCGCAAAGTCGTACATGTCGCCGGGGTTCAATAGAATGCCCGCCATGGCCGCGGATTCGAAGAGCTTTTCCGTCGCGGCGGCATTTTTCAGCGTGAGCCAGATATAAAATCCGCCGTTTGGCACGTTCCACACGGCAAGATCGCGGTAGTGCCGTTCCAGCACGTCGAGCGCGCGGTCGCGCCGCTCGCGCAGAATGCCGCGCAGCTGCACAAGGTACTCGTCATACAGTCCGCTTGACAGGAACTCCGCGAAGATCCACTGCGAGATGGAGCTTGCACCGTAGTCTGTCTGCATCTTCACATCGCCGAGGCGCTGCACGATGGGCTCGCTCGCAACGACCCAGCCGATGCGAAGCCCCGGTGCGAGCGACTTGGACGCGCTGCCGAGATAGAGCACCGTGCCCGCGCGGTCGAGCGCCTTGAGCGACGGCGGCGCAGGGGAAAAGCACAGCTCCTCGTATGCGCCGTCCTCGATGATGGGCAGGCGGTTCTCTGCGCCGAAGCGCAGCAGCGCCTCGCGCCGCGGCAGGCTCATCGTGATGCCCGTCGGGTTCTGGTTTGTGGGAATGGTGTAGAGGATGGTGCCGCCGCGGCGGTGCTCTCGCTGCGCGAGCGCGGCAAGAGCGTTCATCTGCAAGCCCTGCACGTCCATCGGGATGCCGGAAAGATGCATGCCTGCGGACTGGAAGACCTGAAGCGATTTAAGATAGCTCGGCGCTTCCGTCAGCACCCTTGACCCCGCGGGCAGAAGGCACGCCGAGATGAGCTGTAAGGCCTGCAGCGCGCCCGACGTGATGAGGATGCACGACGGCGGCGCGTGGATACCGAGCGCTTCCAGATGCTTTGAGATCGCCTGCCGCAGCTCGAAAAGCCCCAGCGGTTCCAGATAGCCAAGACTCGTGACCTTTTGGCTCACGCGCTGCAAAACGGTCTGCCATTTCTCCACGGGAAAGAGTCGCGGGTCGAGCTCGCCGGTGCCGAGGCGCGTCATGCCGGGGACAAATTCCAGATGGTTGATGGCCTGGATCGTATTGCTGTTGGCGCGGAAGAAGCCGGAGGAGAGTAGCTTTTCCCAGTCCGGCGCAGGGGAGAGCAGCAGCGACCACGTGTTGCTCACGATCTGCGCGCCAGCGCCGCGCTTCCCTTCGACGACGCCATAGGACACAAGCTCGTCCATGGCGCTCGTCACGGTGCTGCGGTTCACGCCGAGCATTACCGCAAGGTCCCGCTGCGAGGGAAGCCGCGTGCCGATCGGCCACTCGCCGGTCGAGACTTTATCGCAGACATACTGCACGATCTGCCGGTAGACGGGAACGGCGCTTTTGAGGGCCGGCTTCCACCGGATCTGCACGGGCACTTGACGCTTCATGGTGTTGCCTCCTTTTGGCTGGGTTCACTTTCGCTGATTTGGCTGGTTACAAAGTTTTTTTCCTTCGCTATAATATAATGAATGAATGCTGAAAGTGCCGCTATTATAGCGCATTTTTCGCGCAGACCGCAAGAGGGGGATGCGCGAAGGCAGCAAAAGTTTGGCGGGGCAAAAGAAAGAAACAACTATGAAGATCAACGACTTTAAGCTTGAATGCTATTTTGGAAAGTATGAATTCACCGCACCCTATCTTCTCACGCAGTCGGACTGCGAGTCGATGAGCACGCGCGACCTGCTTGCGCTTGAGCCGGGTGCACAGGAAAAATATCTCTCCCAATGGCTGGGCTACACCGAGACCTGGGGTGATCCCGAGCTGCGCGAGATTATCGCGGGACGCTATAAGACCATGACGAAGGACAACGTGCTCATCTTCCACGGCGCGCAGGAGGCCATCTTCGGCTACATGAACGTCATGCTTGACCCCGGCGACCACATGATCGCGATGTTCCCGAACTATCAGTCCGCCTACGAGGTGGCCAACGCCGTCCCAGGCTGCGAGCTGTCGAAATGGTACTTAAAAGACGACGGGGAGAAGTGGACGGTCGACTTTGACGCGCTCGAGGCGCTGATCCGCCCGAACACGAAGCTCATCGCCATCAACTCACCCAACAACCCCACGGGCTACACCTTTACGAACGCCGAGATCGAGCGCCTGTGCAACATCTGCCGCCGCCATGACCTCTACCTCTTTGCCGACGAGGTCTACAAGGGCCTTGAGATGGACGGCGAAAAGCGCGACTGGATGGCCGACCACTATGAAAAGTGCGTGTCGCTCGGTGTGATGTCCAAGGCCTACGGCCTTGCGGGATTGCGCGTGGGCTGGCTCGTGACAAAGGACTTGGAGCTTTTGGAAAAGGTCGTCAAGTTCAAGCATTACATGAGCATCTGCGACTCCGCGCCGTCGGAATTCCTTGCCAAGGTCGCGCTCAAACACGGTGATGTGCTGCTCACGCGCAATACGAATCTGATTCGGGACAACATGCAGCTTGCCGACGCGTTTTTCTCGAGATATCCGAAGCTGTTTTCTCCCCGTCCCATCACCTGCGGGCCTGTGGCCTTCCACAAGCTGCTGCTCGATATGCCGGTCAAGGACTTCTGCCAGATGGCGGTGGACAAGAAGGGCGTGCTGCTCCTGCCTGCGGATATCTACGACTTTGACGGCCAGTATTTCCGCATGGGCTACGGCCGCAAGGCTGTGCCCGAGGCGCTTGCAAAGTTTGAGGAATTCCTCATCGAAAACGGCTTTGCCGGATAAAATAAGTCCGCGCCGCAGCGGCAGGGACGTTAAGATTTTTACATTTTGACCTCTCATGCCACTTGCGGAAATTTAATGCATATGGTAAAATTGACCAATCAAACGGACGCCGCAAGGCGCCCGTTTGATAAATGAGAGAAAAGAGAATCCAAAGAGAAAGAGGGAAAACCAATGGAACATCAGCGCAGGGCAGATCTGATGCTGCTGCTGGCGACGAGCTTTTGGGGCATTTCCAACTGCCTGACGGCGATCTGCCTGAGGGATATGCAGCCGCTGACGCTCAACGCCTTCCGCTTTTTGACGGCTTTTATCGTGCTGGGACTTGTTTTTCATAAAAATGTGTTTCACGCCAGCCGCGAGACCGTCAAGTACAGTATTTTAGTCGGCCTGTCGCTCGTCATCGTGTATACGAGCGTGACCTACGGCGTGCTTTACACGTCGGTGTCGAACGCAGGCTTCATCAGCGCGCTCTCGGTCGTGACGACGCCGATTCTGGAGTTCATCGTGTATCGCAAAAAGCCGGAGAAGAAGTTCGGCGTCTCGATGGTGTTATGCCTCATCGGTCTGGCGCTGATGACGCTGAACGAAACGCTCAAGCCTGCGCTCGGCGATGTCATCTGCCTGTTTGCGGCAATTTTCTACTCCGTCGACCTGATGGTCACAGAAAAGGCCGTGGCGAATGAAAAGGTCGACCCGCTGGCGCTCGGCGTGTGCGACCTTGCCGTCGTCGGCGTGGTGATGCTGATGCTCTCCGTATTTCTGGAGACGCCTGCACTGCCGGGTACGGCAAAGGTCTGGGCGGCGGCGCTGTTTCTCGGCATCGTGTGCTCGGGCATCTGCCTTGTGATCCAGAGCGTCTTCCAGCAGCACACGACGGCGAGCCGCGCGAGCCTCATCTTCACGCTCGAACCCGTGTTTTCGGCGATTTTTGCGTTCTTTCTGCTGGGCGAGCGCATCGGCGTCAAGGGCTACATCGGCGCGGCGCTGATGCTTGCGAGCCTTGTGCTGGTGGAGGTCGACGTGGGCGCACTGTTTGGAAAGAACAAGAAAAAAGCGGACTAAATCCGCTTTGCCACGTTTGGTTGCGGACTTGCAAGCCTTGACTGGTGGCGCTTTTCGCCGCAGTCGGCTATACTGGGCGCATCAAAGCAAACGGAGGATACGCACATGACGCTGGGAGAAAAAATGAAGCTGCTGCGCGCCTCGCGCGGCTTATCGCAGGAGCAGCTCGCTGCGGAACTGAATGTTTCGCGGCAGGCCGTCAGCAAATGGGAATGCGGCGACTCGACGCCCGACCTTGACAAGCTGCGCGCCATCTGCGCCTATTTCGGCGTGACGGCAGATTATCTGATTTGGGAAAAAGCAGAGGATGCGCCCACCGACTCGGCGTCTGCCGCGTCCGGTGCGGCGGAGCCAGGAAGCTCGGAAAAGCGGGAGAGGATCCGTGCCGCTGTGCGCAGGAACGGCTATTGGGCCGGCTATATCGCCGCGATCATCGGCGGCGCAATGCTGCTACGCACGCTGATCGGACTGATCACGGTTTTGTCGCTGATGAGTGCCGCGGACGGGGAAATCCCGGAGGAGCTAAGCTTTTTCTGGAAGGGGCCGGTGCGCGTGATGCTGCCGAGCATCATCGGATATCTTGTGCTGCTGGCGGGCGGATTGGCCTTTGCGTGGTGGTATCGAAAGAAACAGAGAAAGCGGGAGAACAATGACGACCTTTGACAAAGTGTACGCGGCGGTGTGGCTCATTCCGCGCGGAAGCGTTGCGACCTACGGCCAGATCGCCGCGGCGATCGGCAACAAGCGCCTCGCCCGCGTCGTGGGCTACGCGCTGCACGTGAATCCAGAGCCGGGCGTCATCCCGTGTCACCGCGTCGTCAAGCGGGACGGGGAGGTGTCAAGTGCTTTTGCTTTCGGCGGTGCGAATCGTCAGGTCGAGCTTTTGAAGGCCGAGGGCGTCGGCTTTTTAGACGACAGACATGTCGACATGAAGCGCTGCTGCGTCCGCGCCCTGCCGCTCATTTTGGAAGAGTAAAAAAGAAGCGTTCCATCATTCGATGGAACGCTTCTTTTTGCTTACAGAAACCGACACAATAGAATCGGCAGGAACACGGCGGGGACGTAGTTCATCACCTTGATCTTCGTCAGGCCCAGCATGTTGAGCGATAGGCCGAGGATGAGAATCGAGCCGACGCACTTCATCTCGAGGATGACCGCTTCTGTGAGATACGGCGCGAGGAACGACGCACCCAGCGCGATGGCACCCTGATAGAGGAAGATAGGGATAGCTGAAAGCGCGACGCCGATGCCGAGGGTCGAGGCGTAGACGACAGAAATGATGCCGTCGAGCAGCGCCTTGGCGTAGAGCGTCGAATGGTCGCCGGTCAGGCCGGAGTCGAGTGCGCCCATGATGGCCATTGCGCCCACGCAGAAGAGGAGCGAGGCGGTGACAAATCCCTCGGAAAGCGAGGTTTTCGACCCTTTTCCGCCAAATTTTCGCTCGACCCAGTCGCCGAGCTGATGCATGTGTTCATCGAGCTGTAAAAGTTCGCCGAGGATCGCGCCGATCGCGATCGAAAGGATGGCGACGAGCGTGTTTTCGCCCGCGAGCATGCCGTCCACGCCGATGTAGAGCACGCAGAGCGCCGCGCCCTTTTTCATTGCGTCGCTGAAGCGCTCGGGGATAAACTTGCCGAGCAGAAGTCCGGCGATGCTGCCCGCGACGATCGCGGCGGAGTTGACAATGGTACCGGTCAGGATCATTGACTGTCGCCTTCTTTCTCTTTCTCGTACCCGGCAAGCGTCAGGATGACGTCGCCCGCCATCATCAGCCCCGCGCAGCCGGGGACCCACGTTAAGCTTGCCGGTACGCTGCGGCGGCCCGGCGGGGGCGCTTCCAGCGCCTCGGGCTTGGCGGGAAGCTCGGGAGAGTAGATCACGCGCAGGTGCTTGACGCCGCGGTCGCGCAGTTCCTTGCGCATCACGCGCGCGAGCGAGCAGTTGCGCGTTTTGGAGATGTCCGTGATGCATAGCTGCGAGGCGTCGAGCTTGTTTCCCGTGCCCATGGCGGAGAGGATGGGGATGCCCTGTGCCTGCGCCGTCTGGATGAGGTCGAGCTTGCTCGACACCGTGTCGATCGCGTCGAGGATGTAGTCATAGCGCGCGGTGAAGAAGTCCTCGCGGTGCGCGGCGTCGTAGCGCGAACAGATGAGGTGCAGTCTGACATCGGGGTTGATGTCGCGGCAGCGCGCGGCGAGGGCATCGGTCTTATTTTGGCCGACGGTGGAGTGTAGTGCCTCGAGCTGGCGGTTCAAATTTGTGGGGCTGACAGTGTCGTCGTCGATGAGCGTCAGCTCGCCGACGCCTGAGCGCACCAGCGCCTCGACCGCGTAGCTGCCCACGCCGCCAAGGCCGAACACGGCCACATGGCTGCGGTGTAGCTGATTCATCGCGTCGCCGCCGAGCAGCATCTGCGTGCGTAAAAACTGATTGTCCATAGTGTCGCCTCAAAAGTCAGAATCAAAAAGAAATAAGCTGCCGGTCAGAAACCGGCAGCTTATTTTGTCGTAAGAGGGGATTACCCGACGTACTTCATGCCGCTGAGCTGCTCGGCCTCCACACCGTCGGTGATGGCAGCGTACCACTCGTCGTAAGCGTCGTTCTTGAGATCAAGGTCAGCCTTGTAGTACCAGTAGGGCTGGGGATTGGTCTCGACGAAGTACATCACGTGATAGCCGTTGCTGGACTCGACGATGCCCGTGTCGCCGCTCTGGCGCGCGGGATCGAAGCACCAGTCCTCGAAAGAGGGGACCATCTCACCCTTGTAGATGTTGGAGTACAGGCCACCGTTGCTGGCGCTGCCGGGGTCGGTGGAGTTGGCGACGGCCAGCGCGGCGAAGGCGTCCTCGGTCTTCTCGCCGTCATTGTACTGCTGCAGGAGCTCGTTGGCCTTCTCCTCGCTGTCAACAAGGATATGGCGCACGGAAACCGTGTGATAGTCGTTGCGGCTGCGGGAGTGGAAAAGCACGGCGTAATAGCCGGTCTCGCCATAGGCGGCGACGGTGGTGTCGCCCTCCTGACGGGCATCGTCAAACGCCCAGGTCAGCATATCGGAAGCGCCGTTCGCGGCATAGGCGACATGCGCATAGGAGCCTTCCATATCCTCGCCGATGGCATCGAACGCCTCGCCCTGCGCGTAGCGGGAAAGGGCGGTCTCGGCCTTCTGCTTGGCCTGCTCGAGAAGCTCGGCCTTTTCTTCGTCCGTTGCGTCGTCGCCGGCAGCGGAGGTGAAGAGAATGTACTCAATGTCGGCGCTCTGATAGCTCTTGGGATCAGCGTCGTAAGCGGCCTGCACTTCTTCGGCGGTGTAGGACAGGGAGTCGGTATAGCTGCTGGAATAGGCCTGTGCCAGCGCCATCATGCGGATGTTGCGCTCGAAGACCTTCTCGTTGACCAGCGGGCCGCACACGGCCTTGATGTACTGCGCGCGGGTGTAACCGGCGGAAGCTGCGGAAGCATCCAGATCGGAGAGCGTCTCCTGCACGGACTGCTCCACTTCCTCGCTGGCGTCAAAGCCTTCAGCCTCAGCCTTCTGCGCGAGCAGGGCGTAAGACTTGAGGCTCTCGAGTGCCTGATCGCGGAAATAATCGTACCAGGTGCCGCCATCGGTCACGGGGCAGTCCTGCTCCTTGAGCGATTTGCTGGTGTCCAAACCGTAAACGCTCAGGTAATAGGAGTTCTTGGAGACAAAGCTGTTGTAGATGGTATTGTAGAAGTAGCTCACGTCGGCGGCCGTGTAGGTCTCGTTGCCGATGGTCACGGCGTCGGCGCTGCGTTCGATCACCTTGGAGTTGGCGACCGTGACGACGATACCGACGATCACGAAGATGACGGCGATGGCGATATACAGGGCATTGCTGCGGCGATCCTTCGCCTGCTCGTCCTTTTCGCGCTTCGTCCGGGGATCGACATAACCGCCTGCCAGATTCTCCTGGCGGCTCTTCTTTTCTCTGGATGCACTCATTTGTTTGTTCAGTCCTCTCAATTATTGGGTTTTGCAGATTTGCAAAAGTGCTATTGAAAATGCCCAATCATTATAACGAATGGAACACAATAATGCAATGACAAAATTGTGAAGATTCTTCGTACCATTTTCCGCCCGCAGGCGGAAAACAATTAAAATCGTAATTCCTGACGACATGTGCGTCAGGAATTACTCTTTGCGCAAAGCGAGTGTCGAATTGTCTGCTTGTGCAGACAATGAGGCACAGAGCGACGCGAATCTTTCTCAATGAAAGCGACGTAAGTCGGTTTCATTGAAGTTACTTCGTGCCGAAAATGCGGTCGCCCGCGTCGCCGAGGCCGGGGACGATGTAGCCGTGCTCGTTGAGATGATCGTCAAGTGCGCCGGCGTAGATGTTGACGTCGGGGTACTTCTCCTGAACGGCCTTGATGCCTTCGGGAGCGGCGACGAGCACCATGAGCGTGATGTGCTTGCAGCCGCGCTTGACCATCTCGCCGATGGCTTCGCAGGCAGAGCCGCCGGTGGCGAGCATCGGGTCGACGATCATCACGTCGCGCTCGGCCACGTCCTTGGGCATCTTGCAGAAGTAGGGGTGGGGCTCGAGCGTCTCTTCATCGCGGTACATGCCGATGTGGCCCACACGGGCGGAGGGCACCATGCGCAGCACGCCGTCGACCAGGCCGAGACCGGCGCGCAGGATGGGGACGACAACGAACTTCTTGCCTGCGAGCGTGGGGGCGTCCATCTCGCAGATGGGGGTCTTGATGTGCTTGGTGGTCAGCGGGAGGTCGCGCGTGGCCTCGTAGGTGATGAGCATACCGATCTCGGACACGAGCTCGCGGAAATCCTTGACGCTGGTGTTTTCATCGCGCATGATGGTGAGCTTGTGGGCGACGAGGGGGTGGTTCATGATGTGTACTTTCTCGTTGAATTTGGCTTCCATTGCTTTGACCTCCGAAAAAATATATTTTAATGTGTTTTTGCTTACTGGTTCAATTTGGAGCTTCTCAGGCGCTCTGCCTGCGCGGGGCGCAGATAAACGGGGAGAAGCTCCTGCGCGCTCACGGCCTCGCCGCGCGCATAGGCGCGCTCGGCCGCAAGGCCGACGCCCACGGCGCTCTGATAAAGGAGCATACTGGGCGCGAGCGAGCACTTGACGCCGTGCTCTTCTAAATAACGATAGCACAGCACGCCGCCGTCGCCGAGGACGGTGATGGGCTGCTGCTTGCCTTGAAGCTGCGCGCAGAGCTCTTCGAGCGAGATCGCGCGGTCCGGCGTCAGGCGCGTGAGTTCGCCGCCCTTTGCCTCGAAAACGGCGTTATAGACCTGCGAGCGGCGCGCGTCCATCGCGCCGACGATAAGCCCGTCGATGTGCGCGGCATTCTGCGCCATGGCCTCGAGCGTCGAAACGCCGAGGCACGGCTTGTCTGCGGCCCAGGCAAGGCCCTTGACCGCCGCAATGCCGATGCGAAGGCCCGTGAACGAGCCCGGCCCCGCCGCGATGGCGATGGCATTGATATCATCGAGCGTCAGATCGGCGTTTTTGAGCATCGCATCCACCATCGGCAGCAGCGTCCGGCTGTGCGTCAGCCCCGTGCACTGATAGGCGGAGGCGAGCGGCGCGCCGTCTTCGACGACGGCGCAGGAAACGCTCTTCGCCGATGTTTCCAGAGCGAGAATTTTCATGCGAATCTGCCTCCTGTGACCGTGATGGTGCGCCAGTCTTCGTGCTCGTCTGTGCGCGCGATGTCGACAAAGATCGTGTCCTCCGGCAGCGCGTCGGAGACGCGCTCGCTCCACTCGACGGCACAGACGCCGCCGCGGGCGAGATAATCGTCCCAGCCGATGTCGAACAGCTCGTCCGACGAGCCGAGGCGGTACATATCAAAATGGAAGAGCGGCGTTCTGCCCTCGTACTCGTTGACGATGGTGAACGTCGGGCTCGTGACGCGTCCGCGGCAGCCAAGGCCGCGCGCAAGACCGCGCGTGAAGGCGGTCTTTCCCATGCCGAGCGAGCCCGTGAAGGCGAGCACATCGCCGCCGCGGAGCTTTTGGGCAAGCTCTTCGCCGATCGCCTCGGTCTCCTGCGTGCTGTGCGACAGAAATTGCATGGTTTCGCCTCCTTGACCCCATTTTCACCCATATTACCAAATAGTATAGCACAGCGCGCCGGCCTTTACAATTCCTTTTCTGCGGAAAGAGGGAGAAATGTGCGTTTACAGACGGGTAAAATTGTGCTAAAATACATCGAAAACTTTGTGCGAAGGGAGCGTGAGGCTGTGAACAGATTCCGCGATTTTTTAAGTGACGTGGTGCGGCAGTCGGATATGGTGCTGCTGTCGCTGTGCACCGTTTCCACGCTTTACGGCATGGTGCTCATCGCGAGCGCCACGCATTTCCGCAATACCTTTAAATATGTTGCCATTCAGGGGTTTGGCTTGCTGCTGGGCGTGCTGCTCTACTTCCTGCTCTCCAGCATCGACGTGTCGGAGGTCGGAAAAAAATGGAAGTGGCTGCTGGCGTTCAACTTCGGCTTCATTCTGCTGCTGCGCACGCCCTTTGGCCTGACGCGAAACGGCAACCGCGCCTGGCTCGGCGTGAACGACATCGGCAAAAGGCTCGGCGTCGGCTTTTTGGAGAATTTTCCCATCACCGTTCAGCCCGCCGAGATCGTGAAGATCACGTTCATTATCCTCTTGGCGCGCCAGCTTGCGCTGCTGCAGGAGAAAAAGGACCTCACGCGCTTTTCCAATGTCATCCAGCCCACGGCGCACGCGGGGATCATGTTCCTCTTTTATTATGTGATCTCCAAGGATGCGGGCAGCGGCCTTGTGTATCTGTTCGTCTTTGTGTGCATGGCGTTTGCGGGCGGCTTTGCGCTGCGTTGGATATTCCTCGGCCTTGGCGGCGCGGTGGGCGGATTCCTTGCTGCGTGGAATTTCAATCTCCTGCGCGGCGACTGGTACGACCGCATCAAGGTCATTCTCGACCACAGCTACCAACCCGAGGGCAAGGGCTGGCAGCAGACGCGCGGAATGCTCGCTCTCGGCTCGGGCAAGCTGACGGGGCAGGGCCTCTTCAACGGCACGCAGACGCAGTCGTTGTACCGGTCGAGTCTTCCCGAGCGGCAGACAGACTTCATCTTCTGCGTCTGCGGCGAGGAATTAGGTTTTATCGGGTGTCTTCTCATCATCGTGCTGCTGCTGGCCATCATTGTCCGCTGCCTCATTGTCGCGCGCGAAGCGCCGACGCGCATGGAGAGCCTTGTGTGCGTCGGCATGGCGGGGATGCTCATCTTCCAGACGATCGCAAACCTCGGCATGTGCTTATTTCTTCTGCCGGTCATCGGGCTGACGCTGCCGTTTTTCAGCTACGGCGGCTCGTCGATCGTGACGCTGTTCGCCGCGATGGGGGTTGTGTCGGGCATCAAGAAGCGGTCAAGGCCGGAATGGCTCATCAACTGACGTTTCAAAAGCGGGGATTCTCTCAAAGAGAATCCCCGCTTTTGAGATTATCGGAGAGATGGCGAAGCCGTCTCTCCGATAAAATTGCACTCCGCTTCGTGCCTTGCCGCCCGCAGGGCGGCTGCGACACGCGCGGAGTGAGAAGAGTAAATTCCGACGCACATGTCGTCGGAATTTACGATTAAGATCATTTCGCGCCTGCGGGCGCGAAAGCCTGCGGCGCATTTAATCCCGTTCGATTTTTTCGCCGCTGATGGAGTCTTCGGCGGTACCGTAGGAGATGACGCCGCGGCCGAATTTTTTGCGCAGGGCGTCCATTGCGGATTCGACGGCTTCCTGCTTTTCCTGCTGTGTGTCGTCCGTGCCGAGCAGGTCGAGCTGGCGGTAGGATTGCGCTTCTTCGGTCAGATGCAGTGCCGTGACGGAGAGGAGCCGGATAGGGTCGGGTGCTTTCCACAAGTCCTTTGCAAGGCGGAGCGCGGTATCGTTGATCTCGCGCATCAGGTGCGTGCTGTGGTCGAGCGTCGTCTGGCGCGAAAAGACCTGAAAGCGGCTGTTTTTGATGCCGACCTGTACGCCGCCGCAGTAGAGCCCGTAGCGCCGCAGGCGCATCGCCACACTGTCAGAAAGCAGCGAGATGCCGCTTTGCACCTCATCCCAGCGCGTCAGGTCGCGGCGGAACGTCGTCGAATTGCCAACGGATTTGATCGGCTCGCGGTCCGCCGCTCCGCGGACGGGGGAGTCGTCGAGGCCGTTGGCATAGCGGTAGAGCTGCGAGCCCATTTTGCCCATCAGGGTTTCGAGCATTTCCTCGCTGCATTTTGAGAGTTCGCCGATCGTGCGCACGCCGTAGCGGCCGAGCAACTCCTGTGCGCTGCGGCCGACGAACAAAAGATCGCCAACGGGGAGGGGAAAGACGATGTCGCGCCAGTTGTCACGTGCGATGACAGTCGTGGCATCGGGCTTTTTATAGTCGCTGCCGAGCTTGGCAAACACCTTGTTGAACGACACGCCGACCGAGATCGTCAGCCCAAATTCGCGCTTGATGCGGCCTCGCAGCGTGTCGGCGAGCGCTCTGGCATCCCCGCCGAAGAGATGGAGGGAATTTGTCACATCCAGCCAGCTCTCGTCGATGCCGAACGGCTCGACTAAGTCAGTGTACTCGCCGTAGACGGCATTGATTTTTTTCGAGTATTCGGCGTAGAGGCGGTGGTGCGGCGGCAGCAGGATGAGGCCGGGACACTTCTGCTTGGCCTTCCAGATGGTCTCCGCCGTTTTGACGCCGCAGCGCTTCGCCGGTTCATTTTTTGCCAAAATGATGCCGTGGCGCTCCGTTGGATCGCCGCAGACCGCGACAGGAAGTTGGCGCAGGTCGGGATGGCTCAAAAGCTCGCAGGAGGCGTAAAAGCAGTTGCAGTCGCAGTGCAGAATGATGCGGTCCATCGCGTTCACCTCGTTTCACAAACAGTGTAGCATAAAATGCGAAATAGAACAAGCGTTTGAAAATAAAAAGTGCCTGCCGGATGGCAGGCACTTTCTTGAATAGTTTTCGTCAATTTTCTCTCACGCTGTACAGCGCCGCGCCGATGGCGGTAGCAAACGTCGCGTTTTCGGGAATAATAAAATTGACATGGTAGAGCTGTTTGAACAGCTCGAACGTCTCCCTTGCCGGCGGCAGCATCGTCAGCGCGCCTGTGAGGACGACCGTGTCCGTGCCGCAGCACTTGCACGCGAGCACCGACATTGTGCCGATGGACTGGAGCACCAGGTTGACGATGCCAAGCATCTTGTCCGACGGCGTCGCGTCGTCGGCGACCTTGGCAAAGTTCGCCGCCGTGGCCTCGGGCGGCAGATCGCCCACCTGATCGCGCGAGAGGTCGGCCATCGTCAGGTCGATGTGGCTGAGGTCGCCGTCCTGGCAGAGCTTGCGGATCAGCGCGTACTGGTGCACGCCTGTCGTCAGCGAGCTGAGGCCCGCGAGCGTGCCGCCGCCCACGCCGCTGCCGATGAGATGGCGGACCTCTTTCCCTTTATTGGCCCAAAGGAATGACGTGCCCGTGCCCATGCTGACGACGACCGCGTGCTCCTTGCCGGAGAGAGCGAGGCCGCCCGCGCCGACGGAAGGAAACTCCTCGACCTTGATGGTCTTCACACCGTAGATATCGCCCTCGACATACGAAGAGCCTACGCCCGTGAGCGCGATGTGGCGGATGTCGGAGAGCTGGAGATGATGTGTGGAAAGGAAATTGCCCATCGCGCCGTAGAGCGAGGTGAGCGGATCGTCAGCCTTGACGCGCAGCATGTCGATGACGGAAAGATCGGGGGCAAGACCGACGATCTTCGTGCTCGAACCGCCGATGTCAATGCCTAAAATAACACCCATTGTGATGCTCCGTTTCTTTAGAAAGTCCCTTTATCATAGGGGACGCAATGGATAAAGTCAAGTAAAAAGCGGAAAAAGGGCGGAAAGCCTTGCTTTATTTTGGTATGCAGGATATAATGCACCTATTACAAGGCGCGGCACAGTCCGCGCCGTGACACTATGAGGTGACTATGAAAACCGATCAGAAACTCAATATGACCATGCTCTGCGACTTCTACGAGTTGACTATGGGCAATGGTTACTTGAAAGCAGGGTTCCAGGATCGCATTACCTATTTCGACGTTTATTTCCGCTCGGTGCCGGACGGAGGCGGGTACGCCATTGCTGCCGGCCTCGACCAGCTGATCGACTATATCGAGGATCTGCACTTCGACCAGCAGGACATCGACTACCTGCGCGGGAGAGGTATCTTCTGTGAGGAGTTCCTCAACTATCTTGCAAACTTCCACTTCAGCGGCGACATTTACGCCGTGCCCGAGGGCACGCCCGTCTTCCCGAAAGAGCCGATGGTCGTCGTGCGCGCGCCCGCGATCGAGGCGCAGCTGCTTGAAACGTTCGCGCTTTTGACCGTGAACCATCAGAGCTTGATCGCCACCAAGGCCAACCGCATCGTCCGCGCCGCCAAGGGTCACGCTGTGATGGAGTTCGGTTCCCGCCGCGCGCAGGGCTCCGCCGCCGCCATCGACGGCGCTCGTGCTGCCTATATCGCTGGCTGCTGCGGCACTGCCTGCACCATCTCCGACCAGCTCTACGGCACGCCCGCGCTCGGCACGATGGCCCACGCCTGGGTGCAGATGTTCGACACCGAATATGACGCATTCGCGACCTACTGCAAATACTATCCGCAGAACGCCGTCCTGCTTGTCGACACCTATAATACCTTAAAGTCCGGCATTCCCAACGCCATCAAGGCGTTCAACGATATCTTGAAGCCGCTCGGCATTAAAAAGTGCGGCATCCGCCTGGACAGCGGCGACATCGCCTATCTTTCCCGCAAGGCGCGCAAGATGCTCGACGAGGCGGGCTGGACGGAATGCACCATCACCGTTTCGAACTCGCTCGACGAGTACCTCATTCAGGACCTCTGGATGCAGGATGCGAAGATCGACGCCTTCGGCGTCGGTGAGCGTCTCATTACCGCCAAGAGCGAGCCGGTCTTCGGCTGCGTCTATAAGCTCGTCGCAGTGGAGGACAAGGACGGCAATATCGTCCCCAAGATCAAGATCAGCGAGAATGTCGGCAAGATCACGACACCGCACTTCAAGAAGCTCTACCGCTTCTATGGCCGCGACACCGGCAAGGCCATCGCCGACTATCTGACGGTCTACGACGAGACCGTGGACGACAGCCAGAATCTTGAGATCTTCGACCCCGACGCCACGTGGAAGCGTAAGGAAGTCTATCACTTCGAAGCGCGCGAGCTGCTCGTGCCCATCTACCAGAAAGGCAAGCTCGTCTACAAGCGTCCCGGCATCGAGGAGATCAAAAAATACTGCGCCGAGCAGGTCGATACCCTCTGGGACGAGGTCAAGCGCTTCGATAACCCGCATAACTATTATGTGGACCTCTCGCAGAAGCTCTACGACATCAAGACCGAGCTTCTGAACGAGAAGAACGAGCGCTACGAGAAGAACTGAGGAAAACAAAAAATTAAAAACAGGGAACAGCCAACAGGAGGGGACTGAGACTGCGATGAAGGGATTCCAGATTCAGCAAAAGGGCGAGCGGCGCATTTCTGCGGCGCTGCGGATCATGCTGGTCGTCGTCCTGCTTGCGGTGCAGATCGGCTTTGTTGTCGCCATCTCCTACTTTATGCAGGAGTATCTGGCGCTGGCCTACGGCGTCGTACAGGTCGGCGCGCTGTTCCTTGCGGTGCATATCTACAATGAACCAGGTGAGCTTTCCTATAAGCTCATCTGGTTCATCCTGCTTTTGCTGGCCCCGCCGGTGGGTATGATTCTCTGGTTCCTCTGGGGCGGCGCGGCGCAGAAGCGCCATCTGCCGCAGAACACCAAGCGCTTTCCTGACGAGCCGGAGAGCGTGCGCATGCGCAGTGAGATCGCCGTCGACAAGCTCACGCGCCAGCTGCCCGCTTGGTCGCGCACGGCAAACTACCTCTGCCGCCGCGACTTCCAGCTCTATCAGAATACCTCTGTCACGTACCTGCCCGAGGGCGCGATTTTGCTGCGTAATCTCATCGACCGCGCAGCCAAGGCTGAGCGCTTTATCTTCCTTGAATACTTCATTCTGGCTGAGGGAAAGCTTTGGGATGAGCTTAAAAAGATCCTCTGCGCCAAGGCACGCGAGGGCGTTGAGGTCAAGATCATCTTCGACGACTTTGGCAACATCAAGCGCTTTTCCGGCGAGACGATCGACCGTCTGCGCGAGGTGGGCGTCGAGGTATTCATCTTCAACCCCGTGCACGAGTATGTGAACCGCCTGCACTTCAACTACCGCGACCACCGCAAGATCGCCTGCATCGACGGTGACGTCGCCTACACCGGCGGCGTGAACATCGCCGACGAGTACGCCAATATCATCGAGCGCTTCGGCTACTGGAAGGACAGCGGCGTATGTCTTGAAGGCGAGGGCACCTGGGGCCTGACGGCAAGCTTTATCCGCATGTGTGTGAACCTCGGCGGTGTGATGCACAACGAGCACGACTATTACCGCCCCCATACGCCGGTCAAAAGCGAGGGCTTCTGCCAGCCGTTTACCGACGGACCGCAGAACAACCCCGACAATCCGGCCGAGGATGTGTTCCTCCAGATGATCTCCGGCGCGCGGCGATTCCTCTATATCACGACGCCGTACTTCATCCCCGATGAGAGCCTGATGCGTGCATTGTGCATCGCGGGCGACGGGGGCGTGGACGTGCGGCTGATGCTGCCGGGCAAGCCTGACCACTGGTACGCCGACTGCGTGGCGGAGTCGTACTTTGGCGAGCTCATCAAACACGGCGTAAAGGTATACCGCTATACCCCTGGCTTTCTGCACGGAAAAAGCATCATGGTCGACCGCGAAGCAGCCTTTGTTGGCTCGGCGAATATGGACTACCGCAGCTTTGAGCTCGACTATGAGTGCGGCGTGATGGTCTACAGCGCGCCGATGATCGAATCGCTGCTCGAGGATATGGATATGATCGTCGACCACAGCCGCCTCGTCACAAAAGAGGAGTGGGCTAAGCGCAGCGTACTGCGCCGCGTGTTCGAGCCGCTGCTGCGCTTGTTTGCCATCTGGATGTGACGGGAAAGTGGGGAAGAGGCAGGAATTTTCCAAATTTTGATTTTTTAGAAAATTTCCTGTTGACAAATGCAAAGTTCCTGCTATAATAACATTTGTTCGCTGAACGACACAGCGCGGCGAACAGCGCAATATAGCGGGATTGTGTAATGGTAGCACAGCGGACTCTGACTCCGTATGTGAGGGTTCGAATCCTTCTCCCGCTGCCAAAGAACCGTGACTGAAAAGTCGCGGTTCTTTCTTTTTGCTGCATGATTTAGACGCTTTTGACGCAGAAAAGTTGCATTTGCATTTTGACAGAATATGTTTTACCCCTAAGTTTACCCCAATTAAAAGTTTTACCCCTCAACGGGGACAAAAGCAGCTCCGCCAATGATGATATCGACGGAGCTTTTTTCATGCCTTTTTGAGATTTTCAAAATAGCCCTGCATCCGGGCGGCACTGTCCTCCTTCATGCGCTCTGAGACGTGACCGTAAACGTCCAACGTAAAAGCGGCGGTCGCATGGCCGAGATTTTCTTGCACGGTCTTCACGTCGTCACCGTTTTGCAGGGAGAGCACGGCGAAGGTGTGGCGCAGGTGGTCGCCGAGCACATTTGTGAAAACGAGCTGACAGGCGGCGTACTGCTTGGCGGGATCTATCCAGTCCTGCCAAAGATCACCGGCCTGTAAACGCCTTTGCGCCTGCTTGGAGCGAACGGCGCGCAGCATATCCATGACGAAGGAAGCGGGGCGCAGGATGCGCGTCTTGTCGTTTTTGAGGGCGGCAAACTGGAAGCCGCCAGCCTCGGCGGGGCGCTTCTGTAACTGCTTGCAAATCTTGAGCGTGCTTTTCTTGAAGTCGACACAATCCCATGTCAGCCCCAGCGCTTCGGCTTCACGCAGGCCGGTAAAGAGAATTACTTTCAGAATATCTCCATAATCGTTGTCGGTATCCGCTGCGGCGAGATAAGACTTGACCTGTTCGTCGGTAAGCGGCATGATCTGCGCTTTCTCGACGCGGGGAAGGTCTACCATGTCACACGGATTGCGTGCGATGTAGCCCACCTTGACGGCCTGTGAAAGGGCTTTTGTCAGAACGCCGTGAACATTGCGCACGGTCTTTGCGTTGAGCGGTGCGGTCTCCGTGACGGCGACGCCGTCCTTTTTGATGATCTTGCCCTGCTTGTCCCGTTTTGGAACAATGCGGCCATTGGCGAGCAGATCGTTGTAAAAGCCCTGGATGATATGCGGCGTGAGTTTGGTGAGTTTCACCGCGCCGAGGGCGGGCTTGATGAGCCTTGGCGATATCGACCGTGCCACGGAGGAACTCGGCAAGCAATTCGATAACCTGCTGCAGGAGGCGAGCAATGCGGTGAACGCAGAAGAGTATGCTGAACGATTCCGCGCGATCTCCGACATGATAGAAGAGCTGAAACGCCGGAAAGCCAATATCTTGCCGATCCGTCAGGAACAGGAGCAGATCGAGCGCCGCGTGCATGCAGCGACCGCAGTGATGAACACGATCCCTTCTGAACTGACAGAGTGGGATGACAGCATCGTTTATCAGATGCTCGAAAAGGTCAGTGTCTTGTCGAGAGAAAAGATCCGCGTGACATTTCGAGGTGGGACGGAGATTGAGCAGGTGGTCGATCAGCCGAAGAGAAGAAAGTTTGCATGACGCTTGCCCCTTGGGAGCAGATCGTGCAGATCTGCTAAGATCCAGCGGAAAAGGAAGTAAAGGAAAGAGCGGTGCAGCGCCGCTTTTTCCTTTGCGGCTTTGTAATTTATAGATTGTCTTGAGCCCTACGTAAGAAAACAGTATAATAAAATATGTAATATACTGGCAAGAAAGGTGAACAACCGAATCGAATGAGGAGCAAGATTATGTTTTCAGCAATTAAGTCTTTTGCCAAAAGAAACAGAGTCCTTTTTATTTTGTTGATAGTTGCTGTTAGTATAACTTTATCGTATTACATATCATATGACATACCAGAACTGATTTCTGGTATTGAGAAATGGTACAAGCTATTTTCAGATTTGAGCATCGGGGTAATAATCAATTTCATTTTTTATGTGTTTCAGGTCTATATACCGAGACGTGAAGAAGAGAAGGCGACTTTGCGAATCATTGATCCTGATTTAACTAAGATATGTCAGGGAATACAGGAAATACTGCTTGTAGCGCAGACCTATTTGCCCGGGTTTGAAAAAGGAAAGATTCATATAGCTGAGAGCTCAGTTTATTATATGAAGATGACGACGGCCGATGCGGGTGAAGGTTGGACACGGCATTTTGACCTATATAAGGATTTTAGTCAGCTAAAAAAAGGCGTCGTTGAAACGACGGATAGACTACTATCGTCGGCCTTGCTTCAGGGGTGTGATAAAGAAGTAGTCGAACTTCTGGGGAAACTGCAGCGCAACGGTTTTTTGCGAGCGCTTGAAGTTGCTGAAAATGATAAGTTTGATCCTGATTGCGGTTATACGGATTTGGAAAAGTGTTATTCAGACTTTTGCGTAATATTCGAGGGGTTAAAAAGCCATGTTAGCGAGCATAAGGTGCAATATATCAGGCCGTTAACGCTGGAGGAAATCGCCGCCTTCGAAGCTCGAATGAGCACTGTAAAACAAGCGAAGGAAGGGATTCCGCATATCTATATGAAAGGATGTGACTGATAACATCGTAGCTGTATTTTCGAATTAGAGCGATACAAGAGTGAATTTCTCTTTTAGCCGTTTTTTCTTTTTGGGGAACACTATATAATCTGAAAGAGGGTAATTTTATGAAAAGACGAAAACAAACGGCAACATTTATTTTATATGTGATTGTGATTTTTACCATTGCAGCTGGTTGCGGTAAGCAAAAAGAGCCGATTACAGATCAGACTGCGCTGGAGACGGTGGAGTACTCCAACCTGACCGATGAGGATTCCAGAAAACAGCTTTCCGAGCTTCTCACGGATGCGGGAATCGAAGAATCACGCATTGCTGCTCTACTGAATCGGGTGGAACAGTTTAACGCCAGCGTCAAGAGCGAATGGCTGACCGATGGCTTCGAGAGTGCCGCACCGACCGATACCAAGTATGATCCCTATGACATGCAGGATGAATGGACGGCGGCAAACGGAAGCTTTCCTGGCTATAACTGCCGCATTACAGCATTTGGCCTGTTCAGCGAATTTATCACAGCAGGAACCGACCAGCCGGAGGTACAGGGCGAGGACTCGCTCTTTACCGATTTAGAGACAATCGACGCCAATCCTGACGCACTCTGCGGGGACAGCACCGCCAAATTCTGCGCATTGTTCGCGCCGGTGAATGCCGCGGACAGCACAGAGGTCGAAGCGCAGGTCAAAGCGCTTCAGGAGGGCTGGGCAGCCCGCGGCATCGCGTTTGCCGACAGCAAAGTGAGCATGATCTCTGTTGTCTTCCACGATAAATTCTCGGATGAAGACAACACGCTGTTCATTGGTCATGTCGGTGTGCTGCTGCCAGCGGAGGACGGTACGATGTACTTCATCGAAAAGGTGGCGTTCCAGGAGCCGTACCGTCTGGTGAAACTCCAGAACCGCACGGAACTGAGCGACTACCTGATGGAGAAATACGATACCTCCTGGGGCCAGGATACGACGCGCCCCTTCATCATGGAGAACGATACTCTGATGGACGGATACCGACCGAACCCTCTGGAGGAAACAAACCCTTTAAATTGAAACAGCAGCGGGATGGCATTGCCATTCCGCTGCTTCTACTTTACAGAACAGGCACACAGCGCCGGAAAGGAGAAAGCCCATGAATATCCGCAAGCCTACAGATTACAGCATCCTATTTTCCGAACTGGACAGACTTATGGCTGAGCAGCTTTCACAGATGAATTTGTACTGCGAGATTGATCGGCTGGTCAGCAGCGAAGCAGAGAAAGGCGCGGCTGTTGCAGCGTCCGAGTACCTGCAAATGACCTATCCTGCGGTCGAGGGCTTTTCTCCCCGCAATGTGCGCCGGATGCGCGCGTTTTACGCAGCCTACGAGAAAACTCCTGAAATCATGCGGCTGGCAATGAACCTCGGTTGGACGCGGAATGTGGCGATTTTAGAGAGGTGCGGCAGCAACGAGGAACGGACGTGGTACATCCGAGCCGTGCTGCACTTCGGCTGGAAGAAAGCAAAACTGCTGGCCGCAATAGAATCTCAGGCGTGGCTGCATTCTTCTCTCGACGAACAGGCGCTTTCCTGCTATACTGAGGAAAAAGAAGTGTCTCAGGAGAGTGAGAGCGATGAAGAAAATACTCTTTGTGTGCCATGGAAATATCTGCCGCAGCCCCATGGCCGAGTTTGTGATGAAGGGCTTGGTGAAGAAGGCGGGGCTGGCGTCACAATTCCATATCGGATCGGCGGCTACCAGCCGGGAGGAGATCGGCAACCCGGTCTATCCTCCGGCGCGGCGCAAGCTATCCGAGCACGGAATTTCCTGCGACGGTCACGCAGCGAGGCAGCTTACCAATGCCGATTGCGAGAAGTACGATCTGCTGATCGGCATGGACAGCGCAAACCTGCGGAATATGCACCGCATCTGCGGCGGCGACCTCGCCGGCAAACTGCATCTCCTAATGGACTATACCGACCACCCTCGCGATGTTGCCGACCCATGGTACACCGACGATTTCGAGGCCACTTGGCGGGATGTGCTGGCGGGGTGTCAAGGGCTGCTGAGAGAATTAACTATGAGGAGGTGCGGCGAAAATGGATAAGCTGGTCGTTCGTGGAACAGAAATCAATGTGCAGTGGAATCTCAAGCGGGATGATTTCCTCAGCTTGACAGACATTGCAAAAATCAAGGATAGTGATAATCCACGGTACATCATCCAAAACTGGCTTCGCAACAGAAACACCATCGAGTTCCTCGGTGTGTGGGAAACGCTCTACAATCCGAATTTTAACCGTGTCGAATTCGATGCGTTTAGAAGCCAGCGGGTTTGAACAGTTTCGTGATGACACCACAGAAATGGGTAGATTCGACTGGCGCCATCGGCATTGTTTCCAAGGCTGGCCGCTATGGCAGGACCTACGCACATAAGGAGATCGCGTTTGAGTTTGCCTCATGGATCTCCGTAGAGTTTAAGCTCTACTTAGTCAAGGAGTTTGAGCGCCTCAAGACCGAGGAAATGAAGCGGCTTGGTTGGGACATCAAGCGCAACCTTGGCAAGATCAATTATCGCATTCATACGGACGCCATCAAGGAGAATCTGATCCCGCCGGAGCTGTCCGCCCGTCAGATTTCCCTGGTCTATGCCAACGAAGCCGATGTGCTGAATATGGCACTGTTCGGGATGACAGCAAAAGAGTGGCGCGATGCCAATCCAGATCTTAAGGGTAACATCCGTGACTACGCCAACGTTTCGCAGCTTGTGTGCCTGTCCAATCTGGAGAACCTGAATGCAGTATTTATCAACGAGGGAATACCGCAGACGGAGCGCCTGGCGAAACTCAATGCCATTGCCATCAGTCAGATGAAGGTGCTGACGGAGGATCACTGAATGCTGCAGTTCGATGAGGCAAAAGAAACAGAATCATAAAAATAAAAAATCCCGTGCAATAAATCGTCCTTTCCGTGCATTACACGGATGACAGGAG
>ULVV01004938.1_pt1 | contig 33874 bp, 26 predicted proteins | sample 1959761 | NCBI WGS metagenome assembly ULVV01 (sample SAMEA4835795, study PRJEB28245) | human gut metagenome | biome: gut microbiome; material: fecal sample | place: Denmark | collected 2008
GCTCGCCTTTTATACGCTCCGCATATGTCATCGCATTGAGCTTCGCTTTTGTCCTGTTCTGCTGCTCCTGATCATCGCCGACTACATATATAGCGCCGATTAACGCACACATGCCCAATATAAATACCACTGCCGGAACAATGAATCTCCTTTTTAGCTTTTTCATTTGTATCACTTTCTAAAATCAATGCCTACCTTTTCTCTATGATTTTAATATTATAGCTTTACGATAAGAAAATGTCTATAAATTTAGATAAATTTCCAACACTTCAAACTTATAAGCAAAACTAAAAGAAGCCTCACTCATTATTAAATGAAGCCTCTACTTTTATGATATCCTGTAAATCTACTTAGTTCATATCAATATTTTTCAGTTACTCACCCGCTCGAGGAGGCAAATACTTTCTACATGTGTCGTATGAGAAAACTGATCAAATGCCTGCCACTTTATGAGTTCATACTTCTCCTCACACAGTATCTTCAAATCCCTTGCCAATGTTGCCGAATCGCAGCTCACATATACAATCCTCTCCGGTGACATAGCAAGCATTGTGTCCAGGCACTTCTCATCACAGCCCTTTCTTGGAGGGTCAACGACTATCACATCCGGGCGAAGCATATCTGTACGTCCGGTGGTTTTTGTATCATCAGTGATATTCTCTGTTTTCTTTGCATTCTCATAAAACTGTGGAAGCACCTCCTCAGCCTTTCCTACGAAAAACTGTGCATTTGTGATGCCATTGAGCTTCGCATTGTTTTTGGCATCCTCGATTGCCTGAGGCACTATTTCCACTCCGTACACCTGCTTTGCCTTCTGTGACAAAAAGAGCGATATGGTACCGATACCACAGTAGAGATCCCAGACATTTTCATTTCCTGTGAGCCCTGCAAATGCAAGTGCCGTGCTGTAAAGCTTTTCTGTCTGCTTCGGGTTTACCTGATAGAACGACTGTGGCGAAATCTGATATGTGATGCCTGTCCCCTGTGGTGTGAAATCAGGGTAAGAAAGCAGATGGATGGTGTCCTCAATATATGGTCTGCCCCATATGCAGACTGTCTTTTTGCCGAGGATGACATTTGTGTTTTCCTTGTTGATATTGTAAGAAATCGAAGTCATTCCATCGATTTTTGAGAGTCTTTCGCACAGTATATCTGCTGCATTCCCGGCTCGGCGTTTTACTTCAAGACTGTCCCCATTTATCACAAGACACACCATAATCTGCTTTGATGTAAATCCATATCTGATAAGCACATGGCGCACGAGCCCTTTGTGTGTGTTCTCGTCATACGGCGTGATGCCACACTCATTCATCCATTCCTTTATGATATCCAGTATCTCTTTGTTTTGCGGCACCCCAAGCCTGCAGTCCTCAACTGGGATGATATTGTGGCTTCGCGATGCATAAAAGCCTGTCACTATATTGCCATCCCTGTCATATCCCACCGGAAACTGTGCCTTGTTGCGGTAGCGGTATGGATTGTCTGCGCCAACAGGCGGCTGCATTTTACTGTCCAGCTTTGCCTCGGAAAATCCACCTATACGCATGAGATTGTTGCGCACCTTATTATTTTTAAATTCAAGCTGCTTTTCATAGGAGAGCGCCTGTATCTGGCAGCCGCCACACCTCTTGTGCAGCTCACATTGCGGCTCAACGCGAAAAGTGGAAGGGGTCTTAATCTCTTCCACTCTTGCGTAGCCATAGTTTTTCTTTAATTTTGTTGCGCGGGCTGTTATGACGTCACCAATCAGTGCATCCTTTACGAAAAAGGTCATGCCATCATAATGTCCGATACCCTCGCCATCTGTTCCCATATCTGTTATTTCAAGTTCAAATATGTCATTTTTTTTCATGCTTTTCTCTTCTTTATTTTATATATAATTACTCTTTATAATGTTTGTATCCGGCGCAAGCTTTCACACCAAAAATCACACCATAGCTATATTAATATCGTCCGCTTTTTACACACTTGTTCTGCGGAAATTTGTCTCCATAAATCTATTGTAGCCCTGCCACTTTGTATCGTTTTCAGGCACATTTACAAGCAGCTCCCTGAAGGTCTCCATCTTGGCATCTATGTTGTCTGCAAAGCTAAGTGCCAGTGCCTCGACAAGTGCCGGCTTTTTCGGAGAGCCAAACTCAAGCTCGCCGTGGTGGGCAAGTATACAGTGCTTCAGCTCGTTTGCGAGCACTACCGGGAAGCCGTCGATGCTCTTAATCGCATCGCCTACCCACTCTGCACCAATCATGATATGTCCGAGGAGCTGACCAGCGTCTGTATAGTCATTCTCCGGGAAAGTAGAAAGCTCCTTTAATTTTCCGATATCATGGAAAATAGCTGCTGTAAGAAGCAGGTCACGGTTTAAAACCGGATACATTTTTGCAAAATAATCACAGTTCTTCGTCACACCGAGTGTATGCTCCAAAAGACCTCCTACAAAGCCGTGGTGCACGCTCTTTGCGGCTGAATGGAACTTGAAACGGCGCTCAAACTCCTTATTGTCAAAAAAGCTATGTAAGAGCTGTGACAGGTACTGATTCTTTACAGAACCGATAAAGCCCATGAGTTCCTTATACATGACCTCGACATCCTTATCGCTGACCGGCAGATAATCCGCAGGGTCATATTCTCCCTCGTTTACCTTTCTCGCACGCTTTATGGAACACTGCAAATTGCCCTGAAAGCTTGTGATATCACCGGTTATGGCTATGTAATCCATTGCATCAAATTCCTCAATGCCTACTGAGCCCACATCCCATATCTTGGCATCCAGCGTGCCTGTCTTATCCTGCAGGATAACATTGTCATAAGGCTTTCCGCTTTTGGTCATGGCTGTCTGCTTGCTCTTGCATAAAAAAATCTCATTGATTCTCTCTCCCTCGCGGAGAGTTGAAATATACTTCATATATCCTCCTAATTTCGGCTAATTCATCACTCCGATTTTCACCTGACAGGTAATCTCCGTGTAGCCGTTGCTTCCTTTTCTCTTTACTTTCAGATTGCAGGTATCCTCAGGCTTTTGCTTCATAAGCTGTGTGTTGTACGCGGACACATTCGACACCTCTGTATTGTTTACCGCAACTATCACATCTCCGCTTTGAAGCCCCGAGACAAATGCCGGTGAATCCATTGTAACCTGCTTTATATAAACACCCTTTGGGATGTTATATCTGTTTGCTATTTTTTCTGTAACTGTAGTACAGGTGATGCCTATGTACGGCACATCTGCGCCGCTCTCGAGCTTTTCAATGACAGGTGACAGGTCGCTTATGCTGACAGCCGTGAGCGTATTGTTTTCCTCCGCCGGATTGAAATCCTGCAGTGAAAGCCCTATGACCTGACCATCTGTATTAATCAGTATACCGCTCTGCAACTTGTTGCTTGCGATATCTGTGGTGAGCACCGAGTAATTGTTGTCCTGCGCCGACAGCTCGTTGGTTGTTGACGTTACAAGACCTGTGAGAATGGCATAGTTTGCCTCAAGCGCAATGACAGATGCTCCTCTTGAAACAATATTTGAATTACCAAGCTCCGCAACCGCTATAGCCCCTGTTGTGGCGTCGTCCAGAAGTGACTTATCCACGGAAATGATTGCTATACCTGTATTGCTGTCATACTTGACCAGCGCAGCATCAGCCATCATGTCGTTTACAAAGGTTACACTAAGCTTATCCGCCTTATCCACTACATTTTTCTCTGTCAGAATGATCAGCTGCTTTCCATTGTCCCTCAGTATCACTCCCACTCCCTGACCCTCGGTCTCATATGAATTGTTGAAAATATCAGTGGCATCTGTCACACCCGTGACTCCTACTACAAATTTCGAGGCCGAAGCGCCCACGCTGTAGAGCTGGTTCTGCACTGCCTGATAATCTGCGAGTGTAGGCTGATATGTCTGCGAAGACGGCTCCGAAGAAGTGCCGGACTCTGTGCTTTGTGTACCATTTTCACTATATGCATCATTGCTGTCATCTATGCCAGGCTGCTGTGTGGCTATCTGCACATCATTATTATTTTTTCCATCTGAAGCTTTTTTTGATTGTCTGTTGATAACCGGCAGAAATATAGCAAAAACAATGCTTGCAGCCACTGCAAATGCCACTCCGCATAGTGCTGCTGTGCCTGCTTTTTTTGCAAGTCTTTTTTTATTCAGCGGTTTATCCTTTATCTTTTCTCTGATAAATTGCTCCATATTGTCACCCTGATTAGATGTCTTTAGTTACTATCTTACATTATATTCTGAATTATATTGCGTTGCAACCATATTTTTTGAGTACGGCCTTTGAGTACGGGCTTGTGGCATGTACCCGCCGGACTGCTGCACTGCTCCCAACGGTGCGAATAGCGCAGTGGCTTAGATACTGTAGGATTATGCTCATAACACAGAAATGACACGGCATGGATGCCGGGGCAAGGAGCTATCGAGCCATGGAAGGCGAGTAGCGACGGTTTCGTCATGTATAGAAAAAGTAAATGCATAATCCATACAGAATCTTAGTCACGCAGCGTAGCACCGGTGGGAGCAGTGCAGCAGTCCGGCGGGTACATGTCGCAAGCCCTTACTTTTTGGCTCGTTTAACAAACTGGTTTGTTATGTATTAAACTTTATGTTATCATCTTGTAATTATCATTTAATACATATTTATTATGGTTTTTTTGAAGATTTTCAGCTATAATATGATAAGCTATACAGTAAATATGAATTTAATATTCAACTACCGAAATATAAGGATATAGAAATGAATAAAAAAGTTTACAAAACATTGGAATATAACAAAATCCTCACCATGCTAAGCAGCTACGCAGCATGTGATGAGACAAAGAAGCGGTGTCTTTCGCTTGAGCCTATCACCGATTTATACGAAATCAGACATCTGCAGACCACCACTGCCGATGCACTAAGCCGCCTGTATAAGGACAGTGGAGTGTCCTTCGTTGGCATACACAATGTACATGCTGCCCTAAAGAGGCTTGATATCGGTGGTGCACTGAATACGACCGAGCTTCTTCGCATCTGCAGTCTTTTGGAGGTTGCAAAGCGCGTGAAGGCTTATGGCAGAAGCGCCATGGATAATGAGAAGCAGGATTCACTCTCCGGTCTGTTTGCAGGGATTGAACCGGTTTCTGCGCTCTGCGATGAGATTAAGAGGTGTATTTTATCTGAGGAAGAGATTGCCGATGATGCGAGTCCTGAGCTTTTTAAGATAAGAAAGAGCATACGCGGCATGAATGACAGAATCCATGCGCAGCTTACCAAGCTCATGAACAACAGCACAACGAGGACATATCTGCAGGATGCGGTTGTGACCATGCGCGACGGCAGATATTGTCTGCCTGTAAAAGCTGAGGCAAAGGGCAATGTACCCGGCATGATGCACGACCAGTCATCTACCGGCTCTACCCTTTTTATCGAGCCGATGGCTGTCGTCAATTTGAATAACGAGCTCAAGGAGCTTTTCATAAAGGAGCAGGAGGAGATTGAAAAAATCCTTGCAGCACTCAGCGACAAGGTTGCCATGAATGCGGCTGCTTTGGAGCAGGACTATGAGATTCTTTCAGAGCTTGACTTCATTTTTGCAAAGGCAAATCTGGCTAAATCATACAATGGTGTGGCACCGGAGTTCAACACCGAGGGACATATCAATATCAGAAAGGGCCGTCATCCGCTTTTGGATGCTAAAAAGGTGGTCCCTATAGATGTACGGCTCGGCGAGGACTATAAGCAGCTCATCATCACCGGACCAAACACCGGTGGTAAGACGGTTTCACTAAAGACTGTCGGACTTTTGACTCTCATGGGTCAGGCAGGTCTTCACATTCCTGCGGCTGACAGGTCAAAGCTCGCCATCTTTGAAGATGTCTTTGCGGATATAGGCGATGAGCAGAGTATTGAGCAAAGTCTCAGTACCTTCTCGTCTCACATGACCAATATCGTAAAAATTCTTGAAAAAGCCGATGACAGAAGCCTTTGCCTGTTCGATGAGCTCTGCTCGGGAACCGACCCGACAGAGGGTGCGGCGCTTGCCATCTCAATTTTAAACAGACTGCACCAGTATGGCGCCATCACCATGGCCACCACACACTACAGTGAGCTGAAGGTATATGCGCTTTCCACAGACGGTGTGGAAAATGCCTGCTGTGAGTTCAATGTGGAGACTTTAAGCCCTACCTACCGCCTGTTAATCGGTATTCCGGGAAAGAGTAACGCATTTGCAATCTCATCAAAGCTTGGTCTGGACGAAAGCATCATCGAGGATGCAAAAAGCAGAATTAATGATAACGACCTTGATTTTGAGGATCTGATTGCAAGCCTCGAGTCACAGCGACAAACTATCGAAAAGGAACAGCTGGAAATCAACAGCTACAAGGCCGAGATTGAAAAGCTCAAGAAACAGCTCGAAGAGAAAAACGAGCGCATAGACAAGAGCAAAGACAAGATTTTACGCGAGGCAAATGAGGAAGCCTACAAGATACTGCAGGATGCAAAAGAACTTGCCGACAAAACCATCCGCAATTTCAACAAATACGGACAGGGGCAGGCTCCTATGAGCCAGATGGAAAAAGAGCGCTCTGCCCTTCGTGACAAGATGAATGACAAGGAAAAGAAGCTGTCAGACATCAAGAAAAACACTGCCAAGGCAAATCACAAGGCGCCTAAGAAGCTGCGCATCGGTGATTCTGTGCTTGTGCTCTCCCTCAATCTGAAGGGAACCGTCCACACTCTGCCAAACGCCAAGGGCGATTTGTATGTGCAGATGGGTATACTGCGCTCGCTGGTTAATATTAATGACCTCGTGCTCTTAAACGACGATGTATCTCCTGCCAAGAAGTACGGTGGCAGCGGAAGCAAGATAAAGATGAGCAAATCGCTGTCAGTTTCATCAGAAATCAACCTGATAGGAAAGACTACGGATGAGGCACTTGCTCTCTTAGATAAATACTTGGACGACGCATATATCGCTCATCTTACATCTGTGCGCATTGTCCACGGAAAAGGCACCGGTGCACTGCGAAAGGCTGTGCATGGACTCCTTAAGAGGACAAAAACTATTGCGGAATACCATCTCGGTGAGTTTGGTGAGGGCGATGCCGGAGTAACCATCGCAACCTTTAAATAACGACAATGTACTTTTACGGAATATAAATAATTTTTAAGAAGGAGATTAGAAATGGCTGTTAAACAGAAAATACTGATAGTAGACGACGACAACAATATAGCAGAGCTTATATCTCTATATCTGACCAAGGAATGCTATGACACCAAAATCGTAAATGACGGTGAGCAGGCTCTTATCGCGTTCGAGCACTACAAGCCAAACATGCTTCTTTTGGACCTCATGCTTCCGGGCATAGACGGCTATCAGGTATGCCGTGAGATACGTGCAAAGTCCGATGTGCCGATTATCATGCTCTCCGCAAAGGGCGAGGTATTTGACAAGGTTTTAGGCCTGGAGCTTGGCGCCGACGACTATATACTCAAGCCCTTTGACTCAAAGGAGCTTGTGGCAAGAGTCAAGGCCGTGCTCAGACGCTTCCAGCCTGCAAAGCCGGAGGCCTATGCTTCCGTAGATATCAAGTGTGTGGAGTACCCGGGGCTTATTGTAAATCTGTCCAACTACTCTGTCACTTATGACGGACAGCAGATTGATATGCCGCCAAAGGAGCTTGAGCTATTATATTTTCTTGCCTCATCTCCAAATCAGGTGTTTACAAGGGAGCAGCTTCTGGACAACATATGGGGCTATGAATATGTCGGTGACACCCGCACTGTCGACGTGCATGTAAAGCGTCTCCGCGAGAAAATCAAGGACAAGCCAACCTGGCGCATCGCAACTGTCTGGGGTATCGGATACAAGTTTGAGGTAAAATAATAATGAAGCACACCATCTACTCTAAGCTGTTAATCAGCTACCTGATTTACGGTGTCATCGCTTTTTTCATTATATGCACCTTTACACAGCATCTCACCACAGACTATATTGAAAAGCAGGAGGCTTCCAATCTCTACAGGGAGGCCTCCATCATAGCAGGTGACTATGCCAGTGAATACTTTGGTTCATCCATGTCGCTTAGCGATTTCCAGAATCACATGAAAATCGTAGCCGACTATATGGATGCCGAGGTATGGGTGGTCAGCCCTGACGGTGAGCTGCTCATGGACTCAGATGATCCGTCAATAGGCATTGATATCCAAAATGACAGTTCTAAGCCTGTAGTGATAAATGGATTTGATGTCACCGATTTTGGCAGCGACAACTATATGATTGGAGATTTTTACGACTCCTTCAAACATAGGATGCTGTCCGTATTTTCCCCGATAAATGTCTCGTACCAGAATATCGGCTACATAGTCATTCACAAGACAATGAGCCATATCACGGCAGGTGTAAACGGTTTTATGAATATCTCCTTTTACACTGTAGCGCTCATTTTTGTAGTGGCATTTATTATGCTTGTCACGATGAGCCGCTCCATTTACCGTCCTATCTCCAAAATCACAAAGACCGCAAAGAAGTATGCAAAGGGCGATTTCACTGCCCAGATTGATGTACATTCCAATGACGAAATCGGCTATCTGGCAAACACACTAAACTACATGGCAACTGAGCTTGATACGCTTGAGGAGGATCAGCGCAAGTTTGTTTCCAACGTGTCACACGACTTTCGCTCCCCTCTTACCTCGATAAAGGGCTACGTGGAGGCCATGCTGGACGGAACCATTCCTGTTGAGATGCAGGATAAATACTTAAACATCATACTTTTTGAAACCGAGAGGCTTAATAAGCTCACCAAGAGTCTTATCGATCTGAACCAGTTCGGTCATCACGGCATACATCTGGATATTGCTGATTTTGACATCAATACAATGATCCGCACGACAATCCTTACCTTCGAGGGTAAATGCAGTGAGAAGGGCTTAAGCTTTGACCTGCTGCTCACCGGAAAAGAGCTTTTCGTGCGCGGTGATATGGTCAAAATCCAGCAGATTCTTTACAACCTGATAGACAACGCTGTGAAGTTTTCAAATAATGATTCGAGTATCAAGATTGAGACGAGTATCAGAAATGAAAAGGTGTTTATATCAGTAAAGGATCACGGTATCGGTATACCAAAGGACAGCCTTTCAAAGATCTGGGAGCGCTTCTACAAGAGTGATTTATCCCGCGGAAAGGATAAGCGCGGTACGGGACTTGGCCTGTCTATAGTTAAAGAAATTGTGCAGGCACATGGTGAGAATATAAATGTGATAAGTACTGAGGGTGTGGGAACTGAGTTTATATTTACGCTGCCGCTCAGCAAAAAAGAAGGGTGAGGCGCAGGTGGGCGCCTCGCTTTTTAGGCTGTGAGGCTGCCGGCATAGCACACAGTATATTCCTCAGAAAAATGTGAAGTCAGCCGCGGTTATTTGTCCGGGCAGATTACGGTTTTATTTACATTTTCTTTCTTTTTTACTTTATGGAACTCCGCGGCAGTTCACATTTTTCTTCGGAACACACCGTGTACTCTCCGGCTAATTCAGGTTTACGAGCGAGGCGCTTTGCTACCTTGCATTCTGGCAGTGCCGGACTTATTTCACTGGCGTGAAATTTTGTCCGGCACTTTTTTCTTCTTATATTTGAAGCTCATTTCACTGATGTGAAATGAGCTTTATTTAGTAGTTATATATTGTTTATAAATAAACATTCTGAGCCGCCTTGAAAACACAAGAAAAACTGATTTTAAATAATTACGCTTATATCATATTTACGGTTCATATTTGCTGCCGGTCGGGTCGGTTACTGTGTAATCTCCGCCGGATATGTCGGCTGTGGTTTCAAAGTCTGTGATGTCCTGATTTACAGTACCATCGAACAGGTCATATGTGAAGGTGTAGCCCTGTGCCGATACTGCTTTGACATATATTTTGATATTGCTTGCGGCTGTGACAGGGATTAAGTCTTCGATTTTGACTGTGCCTTCGAGGCTATGGAGCTTACCGTCGTCCTCTTTTGAGGCATCAGATGTATCATTTTCCGTGTCATTCTTTGAGCCATCTTTTTTGGCATCATCCTTCCGGCTTAAGGCGGATGTGATAGAATCTGTGTCTGCAGAGTCTGCACTATCCGTGCCGTTTTCTGCCAACAGCTGTCGGATATCGTATGTCTTTAGCTCTGTATCTGAGCTTGCAACTACGAGCTGCACACTGTTAAAGTCAAAGTAATCATTTCCCATGACCGCTACATCTACATCCGTGCCAAGCTTTATGCTGCCATTGTCAAAGGTTGGTTTATCGGCAAGTATGCCGGATGCTACATTTTTGAACACTGATGTCACACCTTCAAACTTATCGAGCACCTCTGTGCTTCTCTTATTTCCGTCAACAAACAGAAATGTCACATTGCCTGCATAGTCCTCTGACAGCGGAAGTGTGGCCTCGCCCGTATACTTGATGCCGTCTAGCTCGAGCGGTATCTCGTTTGTACCGAAAAATACACTGGTTTTTGTATCCTCTGTGTACTCCTTTGGCACCACCGAGACAGAGACTGTGTATGTCTTATCGGTAAAGTCTGCACTTTTTAAGGAAATATCCCAGTCTGTTATGAGGCTGGCCTCCTCCTCAAGGGTGGACTTGATATCATCCTGCATGGTCTGCACATCGGAAAGTATCACCGATGTGTTGTCTGATGTGTATGACATCTGTGTCTCGAGCTTTTTTATCCTATTATTAAGCAATACTGCCCCCGCAATAAGTGCGGCGAGCAGTATTATGGTAATCGCATTGAAAATATTTTTTTTCAAATTCATATTATAGTGTTATTCCTCATCTTCCTCTGCAGCTATAGCTATTCCAAGCTCCTCAAGCTGCTTTGGATCTACAGTTCCGGGTGCCTCTGACATGAGGTCCGAAGCGTCCTTTACCTTAGGGAATGCAATAACCTCCTTGATATTGTCTGTATGCAGCATATGCATGCAGATACGGTCAACACCGAAGGCAAGTCCTGCGTGTGGCGGTACACCATATGAGAATGCATCAAGCAGGAATCCAAACTGCTCATGTGCACGCTCCTTTGTGAAGCCAAGCACCTCAAACATCTTCTCCTGGATGTCATCCTGATGGATACGCACTGAGCCTCCACCAAGCTCTGTACCATTGAGTACGATATCATATGCCTTTGCACGAACTGCGCCCGGATCTGAGTCTATCTTATCCCAATCCTCCTCCATAGGCATAGTGAATGGATGATGCATTGCCATAAATCTGTTTTCCTCATCAGACCACTCAAGGAGTGGGAACTCTGTTACCCAAAGGAAATTGTACTTGTTCTCATCAATCAGGCCAAGCTCAGCTCCGAGCATGAGACGAAGCGCTCCAAGTACATTCCATACGATTTTATTCTTGTCTGCTGCGAAAAGGAGTAAATCTCCCGGCTTTCCGTTCATCTTTGCAACAAGTGCATCAAGCTCAGCTTCTGTCATAAACTTGGCAAATGATGACTTGTATGTGCCATCCTCATTGATGCACAGATAAGCAAGTCCCTTTGCTCCACAGCCCTTTGCGTGCTCTACAAGCTTGTCAATCTTCTTACGAGGCATCTTTGCCTGTCCCTCTACATTGATACCGCGGACAGAGCCACCGTTTTCAAGAGCTCCTGTGAATACTCCAAAGCCACAGTCCTTTACCACATCCGAAACATCGCAAAGCTCCATACCAAAACGTGTATCAGGCTTGTCAGAACCAAATCTGTCCATAGCCTCCTGCCAAGGCATACGCTTAAACGGAATCTCAACATCCACATTTATGACCTCTTTAAAAAGGTGCTTTAACAGTCTCTCATTTACCTCGATTACATCATCGATATCTACGAATGAAAGCTCCATATCTGCCTGTGTAAACTCAGGCTGTCTGTCTGCACGCAGATCCTCGTCACGGAAGCATCGTGCAATCTGGAAATATCTGTCATAGCCTGAAGCCATCAGAAGCTGCTTAAAGAGCTGTGGTGACTGAGGGAGCGCATAAAAATGTCCGTGGTGTATACGGCTTGGCACAAGATAGTCTCTGGCGCCCTCCGGTGTAGACTTGCAAAGGATTGGTGTCTCTATCTCCAAAAATCCCTCGTTTGCCATAAAGTCACGCATCACGCGAAGTACATTGCTTCTGAGCATGAGATTTCTCTGGATATCAGGGCGGCGAAGATCCAGATAACGGTATTTAAGTCTGATGTCTTCGCTGGTCTTTGAATTCTCCTCAATATGGAATGGAGGTGTCTGTGCCTCTGAAAGCACTCTGATTGATGTAGCGATAACCTCGATATCACCTGTCTTTAAGTTCTCATTGACAGCAGCTGTTCTCTTCTGGACAGTTCCCTCAACTGCGATGACGAACTCACTTCTTAAGGTGCCTGCCTTTTCAAAGCCCTCTGCACCTACATTTTCCTCACCGAATACTATCTGAAGTATTCCGCTTCTGTCTCTTAAATCTACGAAAATGAGACTTCCTAAATTTCTTCTCTTCTGTACCCAGCCCATCACGGTGACCTTCTCACCGATATTGGCATTTGATACCTCTGTACATCTATGGCTTCTATGTAAGCCCTGCATTGATTCTGCCATTTTATGCTCCTTATATTTCTACTATATATTTATTCTAATATCTGTTTGGTACCGCTGCTGCACAGCTAATCTGCTGCTTATCAAATTCCTATCTGTTAAAGAACTCAACAAACTCCTCGTAGCCCTCTTTCATAAGCTGCTCCTTCTGGAATTTCTTGTTCTTGTTCATGCGCACAACAAGCACCTGCTGTCCGTTTGCTCTTGCGTCTTTTGCCTGGTTCATAACATCAACAAGCTTGTCTGCCGGATATTTCTTCTCAACCAGATAAACCACCTTCTTTGGACTCTCAGGAATCTTGAAGCCGCTCTCCATGAGAAGCAGGATAATTCTCTCAAAACCGATTGAAAAACCACAGGCCGGTACATCATTTCCGGTGAACTTTCCAATCATCTTGTCATATCGTCCGCCACCGCCACAGGCTGCGCCAAGCTCAGGCATTGATATCTCAAAAATAGTTCCTGTGTAATAGCTCATTCCACGAACAAGTGTAGGGTCAAATACGAGCTCAAACTTTGCTCCCTTTGTGGCATTGACAGCAGTAGCTATCTCTGTCATATTTGTAACCACTTCTTCGTCTAAATATTCACCGAGCTTTTCTGAAAGTATATTTACACCCTCAGTGACATCCCTTGTCTGCTCCAAAAGCTTGAACAAATCAAGATATTTGTCAATATTTTCCTGTGGATAGCCATCCTGTGCAAGCTCACTTGCAACGCCTTCCACTCCTATCTTGTCCATCTTATCGAGTGTGATAAATACGCTGTCGTAGTCCTCCTCAGCGAAACCACTGTAAGCAGCCATTGCCTTTAGGATTCTTCTCTCGTTGATTCTTATCTCAAAGTTCTCGAAGCCGAGTCTGCCGATCGTGGTAGTGGTTGCTGTAATCAGCTCTATCTCTGCCAGATTGCTTGGCTCTCCGAGTATATCTATATCACACTGTGTAAACTGTCTGTAGCGGCCTCTCTGTGGTCTGTCTGCTCTCCACACGCTGCCCATCTGAAGTGCCTTAAACGGCGATGGCAGGTTGTTGGCATTGTTTGAATAATATCTTGAAAGTGGCACTGTAAGGTCATAGCGCATTCCAAAGTCTACTACATCCGACTCTTCCTTTGCTGTCTCCAGATTCAGCTTCTCGCCTCTCTTCATTACCTTGAAGATCAGCTTCTCATTTTCTCCGCCCTGCTTGCTTGTGAGATTTGCTATATTCTCCATGCATGGTGTCTCTATCGGTGTAAATCCGAAGCTTCTGTATGTATCCTTGATCACACTTGTCACATAATCACGGATTTCCATCTCTGCAGGTAGTATATCCTTCATGCCGTTGACCGGCTTTTTGCTCAGTGCCATTTGGTTTCCTCCATCTATATTAAAATATTGAATTCATTAGCTATTCTATTATACTTTTCGGTTTTGCAATCGTCAAGGGTTTATGGCAATTATACGGACTGCAAAGATAACGAGCATCTGCTGTGAAAGGTTACAAATGCTAATGCACATCTGCTGTGAACGGTTGCAAATGCAAATGCACATCTACTGCGGCGGATTGCAGATGCCACACGGAGACAAGCCCATGGATTTTGCTTCATCAAGCGTTACCTCTGTGTCACTCTTTTTCAAGGTCCGACAGCCCGCACGGTGGTATTTCTTGCCGGTTGCAGTGATATGAACCATCGTCTCGCTGTTTGAGGAATCTGCAGCGCTATTTTCTGCTGCTGAGCTGTCTGAACCTGATGATGCACTTCCTGGGGTGCCATCCAGCCAGCTGTCACCATTCTCATAGTTTATTCCGACTCCGGGCTGCACATTATAGCAATAGACATTAAAAAGTATGCCGCCACCGTTATCCTCAACCGACTTTGCCTCTATGAGAACACCGTTTGCAACTAGATTGCTGCCCGAGAACATCGGAGTCACCCTGTAGAGCACATGATTGCCTGTATTGTTTACATAATCCGCTACCAGATTCTCAAACGGAAGCATCCCCTCCACATTCAGATATCTCGTACCGGTAATAAGGTTCTTTGGATTGGCATTCTCCCCGGCAAGCTGATAGCCAATAAGATGACAGCGATTGTATAAATACCTGTCCTTTATCACATCATACTTCACCGTATGCCAGCCTGATGGCTTTATCATACCTATCTTGCCACGCTCCTCAGTCGGCATGATATCCTTGCAGATATTGGCATAAGCCACACCGCATCTGCCAAGTGAATCCAAATCACTGTAATTTTCAAAAGCAGTGGTAGTCATATCGCTATCCGTAAAAAAAGGCTCATTATTGTTGACAGCCACGTATGCCTTGCCATCATATGCCGGAATCGCATCGAGGGAAACGTAGGAATTGTTGTTTACAAGATCCTCCTGTGGCCCATCCACTTTATCCTTGCTACCTAAAGCACCGGAAGAATCCTCATCTGCCACTACAGCTCCTGCGGCATACCCGGCACCTTCCGTGCCGGATAAATTAGTGGAGGCACAGCCTGTAAAAATTGTAGCAATTGCAAGTAACTCACATAGTGTAATTGCTGCTGTTTTCCTTAACTTTAGCCATATGTTCATATAAAATCACTCTTTCTATCAACCGATTGATATTGGATTTTCCCTAATTACAATAAATTAAATGAATACTTAAATTACTAAACCTAATATACTTTTATTTCCTCGCTTCATTTATTGTAGCAAACGTTTGTTTGTTTTTCAACCCTTGCTGTAAAGCTATACATTTCCGTGTGCACCACGACCGGGCAGAGCTTACGGCCCGAACTCAAAAAAGCCACACCATGCATAACACCCGGTGTGGCTTTTAATCATGTATTATGAAATTATGTGAATCACCTAATGTGAATCAGCACTGCTATATTGCAGAACAAATCTACTCGCAAAGCTTAGAAAACTCATCCGCAACAAACTGAACCTTGGTTCCGATAATAACCTGAACAGAATTCTTGCCAGGCTTCATAACGCCTGCAACACCTGCAGATTTAATCTTCTTGTCATCAACCTGAGTGATATCCTTAACCTCAAGTCTGAGTCTTGTGATACAGTTGTCAATGCTTGCAATATTGTCTTTGCCACCGCAGCCCTCAAGAATAGTCTTTGCAACTGCTGTATAGTCATTGTTAGAAAGCACTGCCTTCTTCTCTGCCTCGACATCATCATCCTCTCTACCAGGGGTCTTAAGATTCCATTTCTTGATAGCGAAATAGAATACAATGTAGAATATGATAAAAGCTGCGATTCCAAGAGGAATGATGAGCCATGTCCTTGCTGCAGCCGGAAGTGAAGATGAGAATAATAAATCCATCCCACCGGCTGAGAATGAGAAGCCTGCTCTAAATCCAAGAGCTACTGTAACCATTGTGAAAATACCATAAAGTAAAGCATAAATCACATAGAGACCAGGAGCAAGGAACATAAATGCAAACTCGAAAGGCTCTGTAACACCACAGATGAATGCACAGATAGCTGCAGAAGCAAGGATACCGATGGCAGCCTTTTTCTTAGCAGGCTTTGCACACTTAACCATGGCAAGTGCTGCACCAGGAATACCAAACATCATACATGGGAAGAAACCTGACATGTACATTCCGAGGCTCCATGAAACATCCTTTGATGTCTCGCCTGCCCAGAAATGTTTGAGGTCTCCAAGTCCGATAGTATCGAACCAGAATACATTGTTTAATGCGTGGTGTAATCCTGTAGGGATTAACAGACGGTTCAGGAATGCATAGATACCTGCGCCGACTACATCAAGACCAACGATTGCTTTACCGATAGATACAAGAGCACCGAAAAGTAATGGCCATACAAACAGTAATACTACAGATGCAAGGATTGAAACAACACCTGCGATAATTGCTACGCAACGCTTGCCACTGAAGAATGACAGCCAGTCAGGAAGCTTTGTATCCTTAAATCTGTTGTAACACAAAGCACCAATAATACCGGCTAAGATACCGATAAATGGGTTTTCAATCTTGTCGAATGCAAGTGTCTTTGTAGCGCTGTCAGCGATAGATGGCATGATAGTGGTAACAAAGCCTGTAGACAGGAGTGTTTTCATCATCAGCCATGAAGCTAAAGCTGCAATACCGCCGGTACCGTCGTTCTTTTCCGACATACCGACACCAACGCCGATTACAAAAAGGATGGCCATGTTGTCAATCAAAGCGCCCCCTGCTTTAACTAAAAACAGACCTATTAAATTACGCACTCCCTCGATGTCACCACCCTGCATGGTTGCAGGACATAAAAAATATCCAATACCCATGAGAATACCACAGATAGGAAGTACTGCTACGGGAAGCATTAAAGCTTTACCCAGTTTTTGAAGAAATTTCATAAATTTCCCCTCCTTTACATTATGTATACTAAACTGGAGATACTCCAATAAAGTTCGTTATTATTATATAATTATATTCAAATCTACGCGAGACTTAAAATCTCATCACCGGCGGATACATTCCCCTCTTTGAGCATCTTTATCTCACTATAATCAGCAGTGTTGCCAATTAAAACCGGAGTAATGACATTAAGATCTGCTGCCTTAATCTGCTTCAGGTCAGCCTCCATCAAAAGGTCACCCTTCTTCACCTGATCACCAACGGAAATATGTGATTTAAAAGGATCACCCTTTAGTGTCACTGTATCCAGACCAATGTGCAAAAGCAACTCGACTCCCTGAGTGGTCGTCATGGTAAAAGCATGCAGCGTATCAAATACAGCTGTCACCTCACCATCCGCCGGAGCATAAAACCTGCCCTCAGAAGGAATCACGGCCACGCCGTCTCCCAATATCTTCTCAGAAAAAGTAGGATCCGGAACCTCTGTAATAGGAACCACTCTGCCGTTGCACGGAGAACAGATCACCTTTCCCTTTGACTTATTCTTAAAAAAACCTAACATGATATCTCCTTTCCGTTGATATACACACTCACAATATCCAAATCATCATTGAGAAGCACAAAATCTGCTCTCTTTCCTGCAGAAATGCTGCCTGCTTCATCATAGATGCCAATCTCCTTAGCCGGATTGGCTGTAGCACACATAATTGCCTCCTCAAGCGGAATACCTGCCTGCCTTACTGTGAAACGCATACAATCCATCAGATTGGTTGCCGAGCCGGCAATTGTCCCATCATGGAGTGTGGCAAGCGGACCTCTGACCGTCACTGCCTGTCCACCGAGTGTATACTCGCCATCCTCGAGCCCTGTGGCTCTCATGCTGTCACTTATTAAAATCATGCGCTTCGCACCAAACATGGCAAATGTCGCCCTGATAACCGACGGATGAATATGCACACCGTCACAAATGAGCTCCGCATGACACTTTTCTGAATCTCTCACAGCCCCGATAACTCCCGGATTCCTGTGATGAAGCGGTGGCATCGCATTATACAAATGTGTGGCATGGCTTGCACCATGCTCAATAGCCTCTACCGCTGTGTCATAATCAGCCGCTGTGTGTGCTATTGAAACCACAACACTTCCTCTTACCCTGTCTATAAAATCAATCGCGCCCGGCTCCTCCGGAGCAATATCTACAAGCTTTATCAAGCCATGGGCCGCATCCTGAAGCTCACAGAAATAATCATAATCACATCGCATGATATTCTCTGCCGCCTGTGCGCCCTTTTTAGAAGGGCTGATAAAAGGTCCCTCCATATTGATACCTACAAGATGTGCACCACCATGATAAGTATAATCACCGGCATTTTTCATGACACTCAAAAGCTCATCCCTTTGAATGGTCATAGTAGCCGGACACACGCTCGTCACTCCGATAGAAGCCTCGTATGCTGTAATCACATCAAGCGCCTCTGTGGTGCCGTCACACATATCAGCTCCCTTGCATCCATGAAAATGAATATCCACAAGACCCGGTATCATGATAAGACCTGATGCATCTATAATCTCCTGCGGTGCGCTGTCATTAGCCGCGTCCGTGTCAGCTGTTCTCTCCAAAACACTGTCAAAACGGCCATCCTTAACGACAACATCGCCTTGCATAAAGCTGCCATCCTCTGTAAATACTCTTGCATTTTTTATTATCATATACATGCACCTTCTCAACTAAAAAATATCTACAAATAACTCAGTGCAGCCTCATCCGCTACAAGCGTAACATCATTGTGCAGCTGTAATACAGAAGCCGGCACCTGTGGTGTAATCGGTCCAAAGAAAGCCTTGTGCACAATCTCTGCCTTATCCTCACCACTTGCAACAATAAGAATCTTCTTAGCCTGCATGATGGTCTTGATGCCCATCGTATAAGCCTGCTTCGGAACATCATCAGCCGATGCAAAGAAGCGCTTATTGGCCTCAATAGTAGACTCTGTCAGATTCACACAGTGTACCTGCTTGTCAAAAGACTCGCCCGGCTCATTAAAACCGATATGACCATTGTGTCCGATACCAAGAAGCTGTAAATCAACACCGCCAAGAGACTGAATCAGCTCTGTATAGCGCTTGCACTCCTTCTGTGAATCCGGCTCCATGCCGTTTGGCAGATGAGTATTCTCAACCGGAATATTCACATGATCAAACAAATTCTGATGCATAAAATAATAGTAGCTCTGGTCATTCTCACGGCTTAATCCTTTGTACTCATCAAGGTTCACCGTCATAACCTCTGAGAAGTCCAAATCCCCCTTCTTGAACCACTCAACGAGCTGCTTATACAAGCCGATAGGTGTAGAGCCTGTAGCCAGTCCCAATACACAATTAGGCTTCATAATCACCTGTGCCGATACGATATTTGCTGCCTTTCTGCTCATATCTGCATAATCCTTAGCATGATATATTCTCATGAAAAATCCCCCCAATTCGTAAAATATAACCAATACTATCTGCACAACCTTCAAATGTGCTGTTTGATTACATATATGCATTTTACCTCGTATAGGACATTTTGTCCAGTACTTTTTGTTATATTTTACACATTTTATAAAAAAAGTATTAAATTTTAATGCGGTAAAGTGGTAAAATTGCATAAAAATAATCCGCTACACTTATATCTTGTATAGCGGATTACCCTGTAAAATACATTATTTATAATCTTAATTCTTTTTGTCTCATTCCCTTTTACTTCTAATCTTTGCAATATATTTTTGCATAAGGCATTGCATTCTACTTGTCTTCTTGATTCATTCCTCATATGGAATGCGGAAGTAGTCCAAACTTGCCTTAAACTTATCCTGCGCGGATAAACAGGTGTCTGTCAGATACCCTTTCTCCGACTTCCATTCATGCAATCCCCTGTAATAGAACATCTTATGCTTCTCATCAATGATGAAGGGCACGATTCCGTTTCTCAGGCATTCCTTAAACATGATGAGTCTGCCGACACGGCCGTTGCCATCCTGAAACGGATGGATGGCTTCAAACTCCACATGGAACGCAAGAATATCCTCCATTGTTTTTTTCTTTTCTTTGTTGTAGTTTCGCAGTAATTCCTGAATCCTTTTCGCCACATCCTCCGGAGCAGCAGTTTCAATACCGCCTACTTCATTCGGCAGCTTCTTGTAATCTCCAACAGCAAACCAACTCTTTCTGGAATCACTCGTTCCATTCTTCAGCGTCCTGTGCAGCTCCTTGATAAAGCTCTCACTGATTGGCTTGTCTGCCTTGTCGATCACCATATCGATGCAACGGAAATGGTTTGCTGTCTCAACGACATCATCCACATTCACCGTGCCGCCATTATTGTCAGTGATACCAATCGTATTCGTTTCAAAAATATATCTCGTCTGGTCGTGAGTCAGTCCGCTTCCCTCGATGTGGTTGGAATTGTAGGTCAGATCGATCTGTACCTTATGATAAATGCCACCTTTTATCCCGCTGACCTTCTCAGCCCGCAGGAATCCGAGCAGATTCTTCGGCGCATCCTGTTTCTTGTTTGCCCTTTCCGGTTTGACCGCATTTTCAGGAATATTCCATGTCTTTCCGGTCAGAAAAGCGTCCGGAATCCGGCCCAAAGCACAATAATTGCGAACTGTCCTCTCCGAGACGGCCCATTTTTTTGCCGTATCAGCCACAGATAAATACCTCATAAGCCACCTCCATAGGAATTGCGCAGCAACCATCTGCCGTGCATCCTCTGTTCTTAGTATATGCCGTTATCGGCAAGAAATCAAGTTATTATTTATTAATAATCCATCTTTTCTTGCCGATAGTGGCAATTTGGCTTATGATTTTTACTTGAATGTGTTGTCTTCCTCGTCAATCATGCCGTTGATCTTGTCAGCCTGCTTCTTTGCCAGTGCGTCATCGTCCTGTACGTTGTAGTCGCTCACATAGATGCGGACCCATTTTAGCCCTAATTAAGGAATCTTCTTAAAATCAGATAGCATGTTTAAGAGATGGATACTCGTAACTATTTACATACATATATTCAGGTGCACAGTCAATCTCCTCATCCAGCCAGGTAACCACTCCATCTACTACTTTACAATTTTTAAAAGTATCTTCATCAGACAATGGTTTAACAGATACTACTTGGATATTTTCTGACTTTTCATTAGCATATACAATTCCATTTAATACAAACATCACCCCACCCCCATAGTTGTCAGTGTTAACAATGCCTGACCCTTCCTATATCAATATAAAAAACAGGCTGTAATTTTTAGCTGTTTTATGATTTTCAGCGGTTTCAGCTACTTTTTTTGGTTTTTTTCCGGCTGTTTCGCTGTGTTTTGGGTGCTGTTTTAGAAGTTTTAGGGATTACAGCTACCCAAGGCCTGCCTGCTATGCTATCAACCTATGGCTATTGTACATTATGCTAATTTAAAAATTCAGCATTTTCTAAATAAATTTAAGGATCATTGTATCCTTTCTGCCCCACAGCTTTACTATGGAAGACATCAAGGAATGCTATCACTGGAGATGGGGCATTGAAATTTCTTTCCGTTATCTTAAGCATGCAAATGGGCTTTTGTACTTCCACAGTAAAAAACCCGAATTCCTAAAACAGGAAATCTATGCAAATCTGACACTCTATAATTTCGGAATCTTCATTGCTAACGAAGCCGCTGAAGAAAACAAGAAAAAGAACGGAAGAAATACGTCCATGCTGTAAAAGAAAAATTCCGACAATTTGACCGGTCCCTCCGTGGAATCAGTGCGATTCATTTCGGATATCGACAGCCTTAGGCTCTACCACTGAAGATTGTCATTTTTGACAGATGAACAGTATCTGTCTTATCAGCATGCCCTTTTTTCTGAATCTGTATTTCCAAGCACCAAAATATCCTCTTGCACATGTTTCAATGCAAATTCGAACAAAACCTCAAACACCTAGCTTAATGGCATTGCTTTCTATTCTTTCTATTTTCTTAATAACGCGATTGCTACATCGTTAACGTTTGTTCCGGTTGGTCCGGTCATGATCAATCCACCAATTTCTTTTAAAGCATTATATGCATCGTTCTTTGCTAGCACTTCACTTGGATCAATTGCTTTTTCTCTGAACGCTGCTGCGCTTGTTCCATCTACATAACCTCCAGCTGCATCAGTTGGACCGTCAGTTCCATCACTTCCTACGCTAAATACTGCGCCATTGATTCCGTCGATTCCATCTGCCGCTGCAAGAGCAAGTTCCTGGTTGCGTCCACCCTTTCCTTTACCAGTTAATTTCACGATAGTCTCTCCACCTGCTAGAAAAGCAAGGTTTTTTTCTGAACCATTGTGTGTCTTGAGGACGGATGCCAGAAATGAGCCAGCTTCCTTTGCCTGACAACATAACTGATCAGTAAGAAGTACCGGTTCGTATCCTAATTCTTTGCAAGCAACGGATGCTGCAGAGCATAACTCACGGACACTTCCGTTAATCTGCGTCTCTACATTATTCAAAGACTTTGGTGTCTCTTGCTTCAGAAGTTCTTTTGCTGTGTCAGATAATTTCAATTTATATTTCTGTACAATTTCTTCTGCCTGTGCACAAGTACTGTGATCAGGGCAAGCCGGTCCAGAAGCAATCATATCCCGTGGATCGCCAAGAATATCACTTAACACAATAGAAAATACTTTTGCCGGTGCACAAATTTGTGCGAAGCGTCCACCTTTCACACCACTAAGACGTTTTCGGATTGTATTCATTTCCACGATATTGGCACCAGAAGCAAGCAGTTGATTAGTAATGTCCTGAAGCTCTTCCCCTGAAACGAGTGGTTTCTCAAATAGTGCACTTCCTCCACCAGAAATCAAAAATAAAACTGTATCTTTTTCTGTCAGATTCGTAACTGCATCGATTGCTGCCTGTGTTCCTTTAAATGAATTCTCATCTGGAACTGGATGTCCTGCCTCGTAACATACACAATTTGGGATTTTTCCCATAACGTGTTCATATTTTGTCACGACCACGCCATTATCAATTTTATATCCGAGTACATCAGATGCGGCTTTTGCCATCTGCCATGCAGCTTTTCCAATTGCAATCAAAACAACTTTTCCATCAAATGACATTCCAGACAATGCCCGTTGCACTGCTGCATCTGGCTGCACTGCGCTGATTGCTGCACTGATGATAGCATCTGCATCCTGGCGTAAACTTGTATTCTCCATATTTTCCCTCCTTTTAGCGACCAATCTTGATGTCTGCAAGTTTTTCATAATACTTTGCAATCGCACTATGGTCATCATTTCCGCATCCATTATTATGCAGATATTGAAGCACTTCTTGCACCTGTGCCGTCATAGGAAGTGGTGCTCCCACTGCATGCGCACAGTCTAATGCATTATTTAAATCTTTGATATGAAGATCAATCCGAAATTATTGTTTTCGTCTTCATAAACTTCCGATACAAGTCCTCTGCGTCTCAATATATCAAGATGGCGCACAACATATTCGCTGTTCTTTCCAATAGCTTCTTCCAGTTCATAAAGCGACACTACGCACTCTCCTCCAACCTATTTTTTGCGGTTTTGGGGATGCCCCATCTTCTCCTTCGCATCATCCGGCACATCGATCAGTCCGAACCGATAGAACACCCCATAAATGTAAGTCACGCCCCGGATATCGCCCAGAGCTTTCGGTCGGTCTACCACTTCTCCCACCTTTTTAATATTCTTCAATGCCAGCAGCACAGAACTCCACCGTTTCATCGCTCTGTATCTTTGCTGCCGTCCTGCCCCAACACTGATTTTTTCTTTTTCTGCTGTACTTGGAAAGTACACACCTTTTTTATATGGCAGGTACGAGGTGACTGAGGCTTTGGAGAGCTGGAGAGCATTTGCGGTTGAGATGATGGCATCTTTATAGTCTCCATTTTTTTGATAGCATTATATAAATATAGAAACAAGCTGTAATTTTTAGCTGTTTTATGATTTTTAGGGGTTTCAGCTACTTTTTTGGGGGATTTTTCCGGCTATTTGGGACTCTATTTGGCTGAGTTTAGGGTGCTGTTTTAGGGATTTCAGCGGTTTCAGCTACTTTTTTGGGGATTTTTCCAGCTATTTGGCTGAGTTTAGGGTGCTGTTTTGAGGATTTCAGCGGTTTCAGCTACTTTTTTGGGGATTTTTCCGGCTGTTTGGCTGAGTTTAGGGTGCTGTTTTAGAAGTTTTAGAGATTACAGCGCTAATGACATGCAACAAAAAATGTGCAGTCAGATTTCACTGTCTGCTTTCGAATACCTTTTTTCGGAATTCTCATCTTCGTTTCCGGCTACTACAAATAAATTTAAAAATCATTGTATCCTTGCCTGTGATGGCTGCCATGTTGTCTACACTACTAATTCTGAAATTATTGAGGATTACAACAAGCCTTGTCTCATCGACTATAACTATAAAGGATACAACCATATGCACTTAAATTGGTTTGTTGTTGTGATCAGCAAAGCTTTTCTTGATATTGTAATTCAGCCAAGTCAGAAGCCTGCTTTCCTATAACGCTACTGAACTTCCTGACGACCTTGAAGAATTCGATGTTACGATGAAACGTTATTTCACTGACAAAGCTACAAATGTTATGAAAGCTCAGTCGGATGTGTACCGATATATTAATCCGAGTAAAAACACACCTCATTTTTATGAGCTTCTTGACAGAGATAAGAGACAGCTTTACTTCATGCAGTTTCGTGTCGTAAAAATAAAAACTGCAGAAAATACATATGAGTATCTCATCACAAACCTGCCCCACAGCTTTACTATGGAAGACATCAAGGAATGCTATCACTGGAGATGGGGCATTGAAAGTTCTTTATTCGCAGGGACTCCGATAAACCTCTTGATATCATTAAGTTGATGTTGAAATACGTCCATGCTGTAAAAGAAAAATACCGACAATTTGACCGCCCCCTCCGTGGAATCAGTGCGATTCATTTCGGATATCGATAGCCTTAGGCTCTACCTCTGAAGATTGTCATTTTTGACAGATGAACAGCATCTTTCACCTACTTACGTTAAAAGTCAATTATTTGTGTTAAATTGTTTTCAAAAAATTAGGTGTCGCAACATACCCTAAAAATACCCCGTCAGATTTCTCCAACGTGGTTGTTACCAATTATTGAATTTTATTCCATAAGAGCATTGTGCTCTCCATGATATCCTCATAGCTGATACCAGCCGCATACGGATATTTCTTCTGATAAGACTTCCAGAGTGTATGTAACTGCGCGTCATCACTGACGGCAGCCATAATTTTAGGTGCTTCCTCTTTCAGATTTTCCGTGCTTCTTTTCTTGCATGTTGCTTCAAATGCCCTTTTCAGTATATCAGTATCAATATCCTGCTCGTAAATAGAAAGCAATGTCTTAATATCATAGAAGTCTCTCATTCTGGTATTTAAAAGACCTCTTGCAAGTACTGTCTGAAGTTTTTCAGCCAGAATTGTCTCCAGATTATACGACCACAGGCCAATGGAGCGGTCATCCAAGAGCAATTTATATTTGTACTCGATTGCCCTTGGTGTAATAACATCTCCTGTAGAAATATCAATCTTCATCGGTGTCACGAGTTTTCCCATCATGGCATTCATGGTAAACCGAATACCTGGATACTCCATCTCGTCCATGATATTAGAAACTTCCTTGACCTCAAAGGTCACTCCATCACCAAGGTCGATATCCTTGATCTCATCCACAATCCGTCTGGCGTCCTCTGCCGACAGATTCTGGTTTTTGATGCTCGTATCAATGTCCATTGTGGATCGAAGTGCCACGCCTACCATCGCAGTCACCAGCATTCCGCCTTTGATGATAAAATTATCTTTGTACTGCGAACTGGCAACTCTCTCAAGGAAACGCTCCATCATATAGATCCGCATGAGCGTTCTGGCATCTGCCTTGTTCTCCTTTGCCACATTCTTAATTCTTCCCTTAACCTGTTCTGGTGTCAGCTGCATTTTACAATAATACCCCCATATATCTGCGGATCACATTATCGACCCGAAATAGCTTTGCATATTCCATAAGTCGATTCAGATCTTTATCTGTTCTGGAAACATACGTCTTCAGAACAGAACTGAAATCCTGTGCTTCAATACTGCTCCGGCTTCTCATCAGGTCGCAAATGGTCCGTTCCAGATCATACATTGGAATCATATTCCCATCATTGTCCTTCACGATGATTTTTCCGACATTCAGTAATTCCTTTTTAACCGTATATACTTTACAACTTCCATCCGCTGTAAGCCGATGTGCATTGTAGCCGCTGTATATAGTAAGTGTATGGACAAAAGGTTCCCGGTCTGTCAGACCATGATAATAAAAAGCTTCGTCATGTGAAAAAACAGCATTCGGACATCTCTGATGAAGTACATACAGTTCATCTACCCAATCCGATCCCATAGTATAAACACCACGGCTGACCGGCTCCAATCCGTTCTCTCGAACATATTTGTAAAACTTAAATTTTGAAATTCCAGATTCTCCCGCGATTCTCGGCGTAAGGTAATCATGATTTTGAACTAATCTTGTCATCTCATTCATGGAATCACCATCCTTCCGTGCTTATATTGTAATCGAAATAAGCACGGTAGTCAAGTAAAAGCAAACGAGCGTGCTTATTTCATGTTTAATATATGCACGCTCGTCGAGTTTTATTCTGTCAAAATTTGTCTGCCTTATTTTTGCTTAAGTTAACAATACCTGACCCCAAAATGAAATGTGGTCCACCCTGCTTCTGTATATGCCGGACTACAAAAATGAGCCCGCAGGCATAGAACAGCTACTACCGTGGAGTACATTTGTACAGGATAAGTGTTCCGGAATCATAGATGATAGCCTGGAACTTCCAGAAAATCGTGGGAACCTGCCAATTTAGGGTTCCCTGGTTCTGATACCCGTGTGGTTATTCATCGCTTACAGTCAAGGAGTTTACAAAGACTCTTTTGACCCCAACATCATGAAAAGAGTGTATCAGAAAAATATAGTTGCGGACAGATACGTATGATTACCTACTTACTGTGTATTGATTCCATCTTAGTGTTCTGCTATTTGGCACACGCGATTACAAAACTATTTTTCTGTAAACAAAAAACTGCGGAAGTCCTTGATTTTTAAAGGCTTCCGCAGCTTGAATTATCTTTTATTTTTCCGAACCAGGCAGATACTTCCTGCCCCGCTACTGAGCAACAGTAGTATCATCCAGCAGAATATCTCATCACTATCCGCTGTTTTAGGACTTTTTACTGAAGTTTTTGTTCCACTTGCTTTTTCTTTTTTCTCTGTTTTCGCAGCTTCCGGCTGTTCTTTCACTGGCTGCTCCGGTACAGGCGGTGTAACAGGCACAGATGGCTGTCCCGGTTCTTCTGCCTCTTTGGTTGTCTGAATCATGTTCTGCTTCGCTGCACTTGCCGTAATGGTATCGGAACCCTGTTCAAAGAAGCGAATCAACAACTCTTCGCAGCAGGAATATTCTCCGGTCTCCATTGCACCGGCAAGCTGTGGATAGCTGTCAGAGCCGGCAAGATAATTATTAACTGCTACAGTATACTCTTTTGTATCATCCAGATCCTGCCCATCTTTTTGCACAGAAAGCACACGGTCACCCGCTGGCTGCGCCGGATCGAAGCGGACGGTAATTCCGCCAACCTGCAGATAACTTCCACTGTCATTTGGCCACGCATCCCACTCCCCACTGTCATTTGCAGCAATACAGTTTTCCTGAATGACAAGACTGGTCTCCAGCATTTCCTTTATCTGTGCACCGGTCAGTTTTTTGGTCACCACATAGTTTCCATAAGGACTGACATTGATAACATCTCCGTACGTTACCGTTCCGGCGGCGATAGAAGCACGGATTCCACCAGCATTTTCAAAGGCTATATCAGCCCCTGTGGCAAGCAGGTACGCATCCGTTATGACATTTCCAAGATTTGTCTGTCCAATACGGATATGTTCCCAGACACCGTCTAATTCCACCGGTGAAGTACCGATGACACGATTCAGTACTGTCTCGTTTTCCGCTTTGATCGAATCCAATACAGCTGTCACGGAAGCATCCTTCGGATAGTTTTGTGCCGCTTCATAATCGACCGATGTCTTATTATAATCCACATGTACGCTTCCATCCTCATCCATAGTACAGTTCAGATCGATCAGACCCACAGTATTTAAATAATATCCGCTTTCCGATACATAAGTTTTTGAGCCATCCGGTGTCGTCACAGATTCACTGAGTTCAATATGCTCATGTCCACACAGCCACAAATCGACACCGTCCACCTGTGCAGCCACATTCTTTGGATCAAGCGTATGGGACAATGCAATCACTACATCACACCCCTCTGCCTTTAACGCGGCAGCTTCCCTTCTTGCATAAGTTACCGCATCCTGAAATTCCAGCCCCTCCACATTAGATGGTGTTGTCTTATTTTTCATCTCCGGATCACTTACACCAAACACACCGATCTTCAGTGTTTTCCCATTTTTTGCAATCTCTTTTACAAATGCATCTGTATCAAAAAATGAGGTTCCGTCTGTATTTTTAATATTACCGGATAAAATTTTGACATTAGCAATTCCACCAAGCTCTTTTAAACGATCTTTGCCATAACTCCAGTCATGGTTTCCTGTAGTCATTGCATCATATCCACAAGCTTTTATCAGTTTTGCCACTGATTCTCCCTTTACCAGTGTCGCAATCGATTGTCCATGAAAAGTATCTCCGGAATCCAACATCAGCGAACCGTCTGCTCCTTCCGTAAATGCCTGTGCAATTCCGCTCAGCCGGTCCATTCCAATCACCTGATTGTAATCATCCTCTTCTACCCGCGCATGAATATCATTCGTATGTACAATTTTTACATCAAAAATTGTGCTTCCGGACGCATTTCCATCATGCGCCTGTACCGGCACTGCCGCAAATAATCCGAAAATCATCCCAAAGGTCAGCAAAAGTACTGTTATCTTATTCCATTGTTTTTTTAACTGCTTCATATTAACCCCTTCCTTTAATGAAACGGACATTCGTAATCCGCATTCACCCCTTGTTTATGAAAACAACTCCTTTTGAACGAATGCAATGCTCCCCGACCAGAACGTCTTCACATGGCCATTCCTGTCACGGCACCACATACCTCACGCAGCTTGCCAAATCCCGCTCCGAACAGGCTTGCTTTCTTCGCTGCCTCTTCCACTGTTCTTCTATACTGATTATGATACCATGAAACTTTAATGCCCTCAACCTCACATTTGTTCTAACTGCAGGAACTGAATTTTGAAGAACATGGGGAAATTGTCAGATTTTAGGTTGAATTGATTCCTAAAACAGCTCCCCAACCTAGCCCAAAATACTCCCCTCCGAAAACCGCAGTTCCATGTCGCAGATCTCCAGTGCGGCCTTTCTGTGGGTTACGATCAGGACCGTCTTTTCTGTCATCTCGCGCAGATTTGACAACACCTTTTTCTCCGTCTCTTCATCCAATGCACTGGTAGATTCATCCAGTACCAGGATCGGGCGATTTGCGTATATGGCACGGGCTATGGCGATTCTTTGCATCTGACCTTCTGAAAGTCCTGCACCCCTTTCACCAAGAAAGGTGTCCAGCCCCTGCGGGAGTTTCATCACAAAATCCCGGGCTTCTGCGATCTGAAGGGCATGCCAGATCCGCTCTTCTCCCTTTTTTGTTTGCATTCCAAACGTCACAACTTCCCTGATTGTTCCGCTCATCAGTGCATTTCCCTGCGGTACATAAGCAAATAAACTGCGCCACTTTGAAGTCATCGGTTCCATTTGTGTCTCCACCTTCAGCTGATACTCTCCCTGATCCAGATGATACAGACACATCAAAACCTTTAGTAACGTACTTTTCCCACAGCCCGAGGGTCCTGTCAGAGCGACATAAACGCCTTTGTGAATCTCAAGATTGATATGTTCCAGCACCACCGGGCGCGTATCCTTTTGATCACTCTCAGAAGAAATATACGAGAATTTTGCATCTTTCAGCACCAGACTTTTCAGTTTTTTTCTGTAAAATTCCTGTATCTGTTCCGTTGTTTTCTTCTCTCCACCTATCTGATCCACCGGATACTCTTCTATCTCCCGGATACGCTGTGCACTTGCAAGCATGCCATAGTACTGCGGGAAAAATCCGGTAAGATTGGCAAACGGAGACTGCATCTGACCAATCAATTGAACCATCGCCATCAACGTTCCATATGTGATTGTTCCTGTCAGAATTCCATAACCACCGACAGCTGTCCCGACCACATAAGCTCCGTTCATAGCTCCGTTAAATCCGCTGTTACACAGATTTGATATATGATTCCGACGCATCCGGGCCTTCTTATGTCCGGCCATCTTTTCATTCGCATTCTCTACGATCTGGTTTTCCTTTCCAAAAACGCGGATCACCAGCATACCTGCCAGGCTCTCCTGCAAAAAAATCCGCAGATTTCCATCTGCTTCCTGTACCTGTTTATGCAGTTTTTTAAGAATTTTCCTGAATACCGCATTGACACCAAGCAATAACAGACCGGCAGGCAAAATCAGATACCCAAACACCGGATACATCATGATCAGCAAAATCAATGCTCCGATCAGACGGATCAGCATACCCGTAATCCCAGGTATCATCTGTGTCATTCCCTCAGCAACAACAACCGTATCCGAAGTCAGGCGGTTCATCCATTCCCCGGAATGTCTGCCGGATATTTTTTCATAATCACGCAACCTTTCAACGGCATGCAGGCAATTCCTTGTTTCGCCAACTGTTCTGTTATCTTTTCCCGTTCCACTGCAAACTGCAGGATCCGGTTTAACGTCGTATATATCGCACGTTTCCATTTTGCCGCAATTTCTTCCGGGATCTCATACGGGTAAACCCAGATCGCAGGGCTTATCGTATTTTCTACATTGTTACGCCGTGCCAGATTCCACAGAGACTCCCAGGAACAATCCCGGAATGTATCAAAAGTTAAATAATGATACATTCATAGTAATTTAATTAACGAGCATACAATGATAGGATATTGACAAAATCCAATCATATAGTATAATAATGATAGGGAATTTTAAAAAAGCAATCATTAATTGGGGAGGGATTCATAATTTTGGACGTTACGAAAAATGATATTGACATTTACCTATCAGAAGTAAAGGAGTCAATCAGAAATAACAGATATCGAATTGAACAAAATCCTCGTAAACAGGATAATGCCAATCTATTCTTAGACTACATTATAGATGAATCAATGGCTAAAGATATATTGCTTGGTCTAACAGCAACTGATTTCTCAGAAGTGCGTCACAACGAGCATAGAGGATTTGAACATGAGTTACTATATATTTTTGGTAAAGATGTTAAGCTTGTAGAAAGATTTGGAAATTCTGATAAGTTAGTTTCACTTTACATAAAATTTAACAAGTTGGAAAACTGCTATGTAATTGTCGTATCTCTACATGAGCAGAAATATCCACTTAAATACTATTTCAAATAGAAAGTTGATAGGAGGGAATCATCATGGCAGAAAAAAAACGGATGGATTTTTGCACGACATGCAGGAAAGACACCACATACACATTAGAAAAAATCAACATTAATAAAATCATAAAAGATAAAGAATACAACTTCAGCATTACTGCTGCGGTATGCGATGAATGTGGCGAAGCAATGGCTGTACCTGGCCTGATTGACAAAAATATTCAGGAAATAGATGAACAATACCGAGCTTATGAGAATTTAGTATCCATTGATGAAATTGAGAAATTAATGAAAATATATAAAATTGGAAAGGCTCCGTTGTCATTGGCACTGGGATTTGGAGAGGTTACCATTACGAGATACCTTTCCGGACAAATTCCTTCCAAAGAATACTCTGACATTATTAGAGCAGCCATCTCTTCCCCATCGTATATGAAACAGAAACTGCTAGAAAATAAAGGGAAAATAGCATCTGCTGCTTTTACCAAATCCATGGAAGCAGCTACACAACTTGAAAACCTTTTTTCTGTTTCTGATAAAATGTTACGAGTTATATCTTGTGTATTTGATCAGCTTGAAGAAGTTACTCCCCTTATGTTACAGAAATTACTTTATTTTATTCAGGGAATATCTTATGCACTCAACAGAACACCGATATTTCCCGAAACCTGCCAGGCTTGGGTACATGGACCAGTATATCCTGTTGTATATGATCTGTTCCGGGATTTCAAATACAATCCGATTGAGGATGCCCGTTTCGCAATCTTTAATGGTATTGAAGACAACCTCACTGCTGATGAACACTTAATTATTGATTTAGTGGTCAATACGTTTGGCGAATATGGCGGAAAAGTACTTGAAAGAATTACTCATTCAGAATCTCCTTGGAAAGCTGCCAGAGCTGGTTATAGTGATGGTATTCCTTCTCACGAGCCGATTCCTGACGAAAATATCAAATCATATTTTCAGGCAATGAATGAAAAATATGACTTTTCTTCCGAATCTGGAATTAAGTATTATATCAATGATATTTTGCAATAACTTCACCGTCCCCCTCTTTTATAAAGGGTTTGGTTAATCCAACATTAATACGAAGAAAACCAAAAACAGCAAGTCCGAAAAATGGGCTTGCCGTTTTTTTGTGTAGGGGCAATGTTGACCACATTGGTACCTGACCCTTTCTACTCTAATTTTGACTCCTTACGATTTATTCGACGTAATCGGCGAATTCGACGAATTCGGCGAAAATACCGATTACCTTCGTAAGCTAATTATCTAGGAAAATGGGCAGGTCTACAAGAGTACCACCTATGAAGCGTTTACCAGCAATCACATCTCATTCCCCGATGAAATATAGTTTAATTTAATAAAAGGTCTGGCTACCCAGCCAGACCCTCACGAAAGACCCTAAAACCAAACCCTATCGAAGGACCCTAAAAAACTATGCTTTTTTTAATGCCTGACCCCAATATTAAGAAATCTTCTTAAAATCAGATAGCAGGTTTAAGAGAGGGATACTCGTAACTATTTACATACATATATTCAGGTGCACAGTCAATCTCCTCATCCAGCCAGGTAACCACTCCATCTACTACTTTACAATTTTTAAAAGTATCTTCATCAGACAATGGTTTATAGGCAGATTCTGTTAAGATAGATGCGTCAAAAAGCCGCTGTTCTCCTGTTGAAAATGTAAGAATCATCATCATATCATCCAATGGTTTAACAGATACTACTTGGATATTTTCTGACTTTTCATTAGCATATACAATTCCATTTAATACAAACATCACCCCACCCCCTACTGTAATGGTTTAATTTTATCAAAATGTTCTCCTCTAACGGCTTTATATTATCCTCTTTTCTTTGAGAATTACGAATTTGCAAACACTCTTTTCTTTCCTACTTTTTGAAATTATATCATTTAAGATAAGTCTCTGCAATGTTTATTGTAAAATATAAATGTAGTTAGCGAAAACAAGGTTATGCCACTCCAGGGACTGATGCTCTGTCTGATGAATGGAGCACACAGGATAAATTATTAATTGTTGTTGAAACAGCAAGCATGTCTGAAGCTGAGCTCGCTGAGTATGCCCGCACCCCCATGTAAATATAAATAACAGGCTATATTTTTGAGCTGTTTTGGGGATTTTAGTGATTCCAGCTACTTTTTTCCTGGTCTTTTCCGGATTTTGGGCAAGGTTTGGGAGCTGTTTTAGGAATTTCAGCGGTTTCAGCTACTTTTTTCGGGGGGGGTATAGAAAGGGGCAGGCACCAATGTGGTCAACTTAAGCCACAAAGCCTTGATTTTTCAAGGCTATAGGGCTTAAGTTGACCACATTGGTGCCTGCTCCTTTCTACTCATGTTAGTCATCCTCCTTATCCTTAATCTGCTCCAATACATCCTTTAGCTTCTTT
>ULVV01002695.1_pt1 | contig 33071 bp, 38 predicted proteins | sample 1959761 | NCBI WGS metagenome assembly ULVV01 (sample SAMEA4835795, study PRJEB28245) | human gut metagenome | biome: gut microbiome; material: fecal sample | place: Denmark | collected 2008
TTTCGGACAGGGGTTCGACTCCCCTCAGCTCCACCAAATTGTGTTGACAAAAAAGATGCACAGCAAAAATGCCGCACGAAAGTGCGGTGTTTTTGCGTTCAAAAGAAAAAACAGGCGAATTCAGAACAGAAAAGTTAGATTTTCAAAAAGAGGGTCCGCTCACTCCGAAAACGGCGGTTTGGGAGATGCGCATGGCCCGTTTTACGCCATCAGGTGATTCGAACCCCCAAGCATTTAAAAAAAGACATGAGAAAGCGCGCAGCCGTCCTCTGGCCCAATCAATTTGGGCCGGAGGGCGGCTTTTGTTTTTGCCGGCAGGTTTGTCCCTTTTGGCGCTTATGCTTCGTTTGTTCGCCATTCCTTATTGGTATTGGTAATAGCTTTCGGGTGGCTTTTCATCTATACTTGCGTCAGCAAATGCGAAAGGAGAAGGACGCGATGGCCGATACCAAGAACCTCTGCGCTCAGATCCCCCTGAGCCTCCACGACCGGGTATGCGCCGAGAAGGATCAGGTGGGCCTGACCACCGCACAGTACATCACCAACCTGCTCATCGAATACTACCAGATGAAAGAAAACGGAGGGAACATGAACATGGCGAACAACGGCAGCAGAACGATGGCGTTCCAGATCCCGGAGGAACTCTTCCAGCGCATCAAGGCGCACCTGGACCGGGAGAGCCTTCGGCTGGGCCGGAAGTACACCCAGCGGGAGTTCGTCCTGGGACTCATCGAGGAGGCCCTGACCGCCTCCGAGAACACCTGCCAGGTGCAGGAGGACGGCGAGGACACCCAGCAGCCCCAGGAGGATGGCGAGGACACCTACCAGCCCCAGGGGGACGGCGAGGACGCCCAGCAGTCCGATGAGGACGAGATCGCAGAAGCAACGGAATAACGCACAACGTCATCGTGACGAGAGAGGCCCCCAGGGCATCCCGGAGAACCGGGGTGTCCTGGGGGCCTTTTTCGTTTGGCCGGAAAGGAGGTGAACGATCATGCTCAGACAACAAACAGCATCTCGATTTACAGAACAGGAGATGGACATCGCCAAGGGGACAGACCTGCCGGACCTGCTCACCCACCTGGGGTATCAGGTGCGGCGGGTGGGCAGCTACTACACCACCAGAGAGATGGACAGCCTGCGGATCAAAGAGCGCCGGACCTGGAGACGGTATTCCAACCAGACGGGCGGGGACGCCATCACATTTTTGCAGGAATTCTGCGGCAAGGACTTCCGGGAGGCGGTCAGCTACCTGCTGGAGTTCAACGGTCACCGCGCGAGGGCCTCCCCCATCCCGCACCGGCTGGCCCCCGCAAAAAAGGAACGCCCCGCATTTGCCCTGCCCAACGCAGCCCCGGACCAGCGGCACGTGTTCGCCTACCTTCGGAAACGGGGGATCGCCCCCCAGGTCATCCAGGGCTTCATCCAGGCGGGCCTGCTGTATGAGGATGCCGACCACCACAACTGCGTGTTTGTGGGCCGGGATGGAGGAGGACAGCCGGTGTTCGCCAACAAGCGCGGCACCTATGACCGGAACGGCTCGGGGTTCAAAGGGGACGTTATCGGCAGCAATAAGGACTTCGCATTCCGCCTGCCCTGCGACCCCAGCCAGGACTGGGTGGCTGTCTTTGAAGCCCCCATCGACCTGATGAGCTTCTGCACCCTGCACCGGCAGGTGCGGAGCAACGCTGTTGCCCTGTGCGGGTTGCACCATGGGCCGCTGGACAACTACCTGCGGGAAAATCCCCACCTGAAGCGGATCGTCCTGTGCCTGGACGCGGATGGGCCTGGACAAGAGGCGGCGGAGAAGTTCCGGGCCGAGTACACCCAGAAGGGCTATGCCGTGTCCATCAAGACACCCGCCCAGGGCAAGGACTGGAACGAGTACCTGCTGTGGCGGGGCGGAGAGGAGAGGAGGCGGGAAAACAGCGAAAGATGACCCATGATCCAGGCTGAACATCATTAAAAACGGAGGAAATACCATGAAACGCATCGCAACCGCACTGTGCGCCCTGGCCGTTGTCATGGCCGGGAGCGTCCCTGCCCTGGCCGCGGAGGAGGCCCCGCGCCAGGACGCCAGTTACTACCCCATCTCTGTGGAGGAGTATACCTACGGGGATCTGGATGAACTTCGTGTCAAGAAGGTCTACCAGCTCTCCCTTTCGGATGACCCCAGCCTCATCCCCACCGGGGACTTTGAGCGGAACGGCCTGTGGTTCACCCTGCTGGACATGACCCGCAAGAACGAGGTGGGCGTGGACACCCAGCCCTATACCGAGACGGTCACCCGGCCCAGCAAGACCAACGATATGGCCCAGGTCCTCCAGGCGCTGGAGGCGGAGATGGAGGTCACCACAGCGGAGGGCTATGCCGGCACCCTGCACCTGGACCACACCAGCGTCCAGGTCAAGACGGACGGCTACGCCACCAGGACCAACAACCTCTCCGCCACCCGCAGCTACCCCAACCTCTCGGACGCGGATGTGTCCCTCGTCCCCAAGAGCATCGAGGACAAGGGCAAGACCCTCACCCTGGCCGATGTCCAGTGGAGCGAGGCGCAGTATGCAGACGGCGCGGGCGGTACCGTGACCCGCTACACCGCCACCGCCAGCTACACCGGAACCAGCACCAGCCGCTACGCCACCGGCTACACCGTGACGGCCAACTACACCGGCGAGGTGGCCAAGACCGGCTGCGACATGGTGACCTACACCGCCATCTTCGGCAGCACCGAGGCCCCGGAGGAGACGCCGGCAGCGGAGGGGACGCCCGGAGCGGAGACCCCGTCCCAGGGCGTGGACCTGTCTTCGCTGAAACGGCCCCTGCTGGCCGGCGGCGTGATGATCGCTCTGGCGGCGGGCGGGGTGATCGCCTTCAAGAAGATCAAGGAGAGGAGATGACCGCTTGAAATTTCGCGCGCTTCTGCTGGCCACTATGCTCTGCACCCTCTGTATCGGGCAGGCCAGCGCGTTGGAGTACACCATGGATGCTCCGGACGATTACCTGTTCGGCAGGCCCACCTCGGAGGACACCATCTATGAGTGGGAGGACCCCAACGTGGACCGGAGCAAGAACACCGCCCTGATCCCGCCCACCTTCGGCAGTCCCACCAGCTATCTCCCCGGCTCCGGGCTGCCCCTGACCCCCAACCTCGTCCCCGGCGCCCTGACCGGCGGCGGACTGGTCTCCCAGGTGGGCAGCGTGACCTACCCCGCCGTGGATGCCGGCTCCGGTGAGAACGGCGGCGCCCCCGCCAACGGCTGGACGGATGTGACCGGCGACCTCTACTACGCCGGCGGATACCTGGGGACCCTGAAGATCCCCGCCATCGGCCTGTCCACCAAGGTGTACCAGGGGACGGACAGCGCCACCCTCAGTAAGGGCGCGGGCCACTTCCCGGACACCAGCATCTGGGCCGGCAACGTGTGCATCGCGGGACACAACCGGGGCGTTAGAGATGACTTTGGCGACCTCCACACCCTGGACCCCGGTGACACCGTCACCTGGACCACCAAGCTGGGGACCCGCGCCTATGAGGTGGTCAGCGTCCAGAAGGTGCTGGAGACGGACACCTCCGGCACCGCCGCCACCAGCGATGACCGCCTGACCCTCTACACCTGTGTCCGGGACCAGCGGGAGTACCGCTGGTGCGTCACCGCAGTGGCCAAGTAAAGCTGTCTGCCCTTTTTGCGGGCTGTGTGCCGATTGGTTTCGACTTCCGCCCCGGTTTGTGGTATGGTTCGTGTTGCAAGACCCCAACCATATCCAAACAGGAGGAATCGAGCATGAAACAGAGAAAGCTGGCATCCCTGCTCCTGGCCGGAGCCATGACCGCGGCCCTGCTGACCGGCCCCGCCCAGGCAGCGGAGTCCCCCAGCCCCCAGGAGATCGCCGCCGCCCGCCTGCAGGCCGATGGCCTGATGAACGGAGACGAACACGGCGACCTGCACCTGGACAAGGGGTTGACCCGGGCGGAACTGGCCTGCCTGATCAGCCCCATCGTCCTCAACCCGGAACACGTGGCATGGGAACGGGACTGGTACGCCAAGCTGTGTACCACCAACTTCTCCGATGTCCCGGAGTGGGCGCAGGTGGCGGTGGGCGTGTGCGCCTCCATGGGCGTGGTGGCCGGGTACGGGGACGGGCGGTTCGGCCCCAACGACCCGGTCAGCCCCCAGATGGCCTGTACCATCATGCTCCGCTACCTGGAACGGGAGGGCTGGACCTACGATACCGCCTGTGACAAGGCGGCAGAGCTGGGCCTGGCCCCGGCGGAAGTGCTGGAGGGCGAGACCATCACCCGCGGGGACATGGCCCTCCTGCTCACCGGCTCCCTGGACTACCTGGCATACCTGCAAACCCTATAAACACCAGACACGGCGGCCCCCGGCACACAGACCTGTGCCGGGGGCCGCTATTTTTGCGTAAAAGGAGGAATTGACCGACATGAAGAAACGGCTGTTGTCTGTTTTCCTGGCCATGCTGACGCTGCTGAGTTTGTTCCCCACCGCCATGGCGGCCTCCAGTGAGGACGCGGCCCTGGGCGAAGTGAACATCTACAACGGCGACTATGAGCTGGGCTATCTGTCCATCAACGGCGCGGTCAGGAAACAGAAATACACCTATTTCCTCTATGAGGGGAATGACGGCCAGCAGAAGGAGGCCCCGGCCTACTGCGTAAATCCCAATACCAAGGGTGTCCCACAGACCGTAGGCCCCGGCCAGAGCATCAAGTATCTGGCGGAGGAAAAGGCCAGCGACCCCAAGGTGGTGGGCATCATCTCCAACGGCTATCCCCACCGCTCCCTGGGGGAGCTGAAGCTGGACAACAAGTACCAGGCCTACTACGCCACCAAGATGGCCCTGTGGTGCTACCTGCTACCCAACTGGAACATCGCCAACCTGAAGGTGGCCCCCGGCCTGTCCGGGAGCGAGCTGGACGTTGGCAACCGCATCCTGGCCGCCGCCAAGGACATCTACAAGCGGGGCACCACCTATAACTATATGCTGGAACCCAGGATGACCGTCACCCCGGACCGCTCCACCGCCTACCCCGTGACCATCGGCGGCGAGGACTACTTCCAGCAGGTGTTCACGGTCTGGAGCGAGACCTGGGTGTACGACTACGATGTGGCGGTGGCCTTTGCCGACCCCGGCTCCGTCCCCGTCGGGGCGAAGATCGTGGACCTGGACGACCGGGAGATCGACGCCGTCACCACACAGCCCACCGGGGACGGCTACTCCGGCCAGTTCAAGGTCATCTATCCCGCTGGCAGCATCCAGGGCCAGAGCGGGAACGTCCAGCTCTCCCTCTCCGCATCCGTTGCCCAGTACGCGGCCATGTACGCCATCTGCCAGGAAAAGGACAAATATGGCGAACTCCAGAATTATATCTGCGATTTGGACAACAACCGTCAGATGGAATTGGCCGCCGTTAGCAGTTACGCCGGTGGGGACGATCCCCCGCCCGGTGAGACGGCGCTGAAGATCGTGAAACTGGAGGAGGGGACCGAACTTCCCCTGGAGGGGGCAGTGTTCTCCGTCTACGACCCGGAGGGCCGCAAGGTGGGCTCCTTCTCCACCGGCCCGGACGGGACCGTCACCATCCCCCTGACCCTGGAGGGCCACTACACCGTGACGGAGGAGATCCCGCCCAAATATCATCTGCTCCCCAATGTGACCACCCAGCACGCCGATGTGGAGTACAACAAGACCGCCACCCTGACCTTCTGGAACGCCCCCTACGGCTCCCTGCGGGTGGAGAAGCGGAGCGACACCGGCGACGCCCTCTCCGGCGTGACCATCCAGATCAAATACATCGCCACCGGCGAGACCAAAACCGGCCAGACCCGAAACGGCGTTGTGGCGTTTGATAAACTGAAACCCGGCGGCTGGGAGGTCAGGGAGCTGGCCGGCATTGAGGGCTGGGTGGCCACCACAGATACCACCCAGACCGTGGCAGTGGTGGCCGGGGAGGAATCCACCACCACCATCATCAATGAGGAGTTGCCTGGAATCAGGGTGGTCAAATATGATCGCCAGACCATGGCCCTCATGCCCAACGTGTCTTTCGAGATTTTCCGGGACAACGTCTCTTTGGGCATCTTCAAAACGGACGAGTTCGGGGAAATCCTGCTGGTCAACCAGCCCGCGGGCAGCTACCGCATCGAGGAGCGCCACACCGGGGACGATGAACACCTGCTGGACCCCACGCCCCAGTATGTGGAGCTGAAGGCCGGCATGGGCATCGTGGAGCGGGTGTTTTTCAACGACAAGCGCCCCGGTATCCACCTGATCAAAGTGGACAGCGCCGACCTGTCTAAGCCCGTCCCCAACGCCAGGTTCGAGATCAAAGCGGTGGACGGCAGCTTCGGGCCGGAGGAATTTACCACCGGGGCGGATGGGACCATCGACCTCTCCAAGCTCCCGGCCAACAAAGCCTATGTCGTGACGGAACTGGAGTGTCCTGGCTATGTCATCGATGAACCCCAGCGGATCATCCACCTGGGAACCAACGAGACGGCCCAGTTCGTCTTTACCAACAGCAAAAAGCCCACCCTCACGCTGACCAAGACCAGCTCGGACGGCTCCGCGCTGGCGGGCGTCACCTACCGGCTGGCGAAGATCGAGGACGGCGGTCACTACCTGGACCGCACCACCGGGCCGGACGGGACCATCACCTGGGCGGGGCTGGAGCCTGGGGTGTATTCTCTGGTGGAGACCGCCACTGTTGCCGACCACATTCTGGACCCCAGAGAGCATCATGTGCAGATGTTCCCCGGCAAGGATTCTACGATCTGCCTGCAAAATGACAAGCGGCCCAACCTCACCATCTGGAAACGGGACGCCGACACGGGCATGCCCATTTCTGACACGGTGTTCCTGGTGCGTGGCGCGGACGGCCATTCCGTTGCCGAGGTCAAGACCGGGCCGGACGGCTCCGCCACCGTTTCCAACCTGCTGCCCGGCGTGTATGAGGTGATCGAGAAGTCGGTGCCGGCCCCTTACCTCCCGGACGCCCCCAGCCAGCTCGTCACCCTGTTCCCCAACCGGGACAGAACGGTATATTTTGAAAACCACAAAAAGCCCTCTGTCACCATTATCAAGGAAAATTCCATCACCCACGATCCCATCCAGGACGCGGAGTTCCACATCACCTGGGCCAGCAACAAGATGGCCACCGGGGAAATTCGGGACCTGGGGACCTACCGGACGGACGCAGCGGGCCAGATCGTGCTGGAGGCCATCGAGGACGGCTGGCTGAAGATCGAGGAGACCAGGCCCGCCCCCGGCTACCAGCTCCCCGCCGACCCGATTACGGAGGTCTATGTCAAGGGCGGCGAGGAAAAGACCATCATCATTCCCAATACCCCCCGCTCCGCCCTGGTGGTCTACAAGCAGGACAGCGTGACCGGGGCCGGGATTTCCGGGTGCCGGTTCCAACTGAAATACCTGGGCGGCGAGGTCAGCGGCAGCGGCGGCACCGTCATCGGCACCTATGTGACCTCCGCCAACGGCTCCTTTACCGTCACCGGGCTGAAAAAGGGCTACTACATCTGCGAGGAAGTGGCGAGTGACAGCGGCCATGTGATTGACAGCGCGCCTCAGTCCTTCTATGTCTCCGGCGAGGAGCAGGACATTGTGACCCTCTACTTCGACAACAGCCCCAAGGGGTCCCTTTTGGTCAAGAAGGTGTCCAGCACCGACAACAGCCCTCTGAGCGATGTGGAGTTCTTCGTGACCACTGCGGACGGCGCCGTGGTGGGCGATGCCAACGGCAAGTTCGTGACGGACAGCGCCGGTTCTTTCCGCATTGACGGCATCGACCCCGGCACCACCCTGGTGGTCAAGGAAACCAGAGCGAAGCCGGGCTACCTGCTGGACGATGTGCCCCAGACGGCCACCGTCAAGGCGGGCCAGACCGTCACGTTGGAGTTCCGCAACAAGCCCCTGGGCAACCTGGTCATCGAAAAGTGGGGGCGCACCGGCACCACGACCGTCCCGTTGGAGGGGGTCAAGTTCGAGGTCAAGTACGCCAACGGCCAGTATGTGGACGCCGCCGGCGGCACCCTGTCCAGCAACGGTCTCTACTACACCGACTCCACAGGGAAGATCAACCTGTCCGGGATCACCGGCACCGTCATCGTGACGGAGCTGGAGAGCGTGCCCGGTTTCACCATCGACCCGGACACCCAGAGCCAGACCGTCACCATCAACCCCAACGACACCCAGACACTCCGGTTCTACAACAACGCCGTGGGCGGCGTGGAGATCATCAAGGTCAGTTCCGCGGACAAGACGGAGCGGCTGGCCGGCGTGTCCTTTGAAATTCGCCGGGTGTCGGACGACGCTCTGGTGGACACCGTGACCACCGGGAAAACCGGCAGCGTCTTTGTGACCCTGGAGGACGGCAGCTACTACGCCGTGGAGACGGAGAGCGCGGAGGGCTTCCAACTGGACGCCGCGCCCCACTACTTTACCGTGAAGGACGGGCAGACCACAAAACTGACCGTGACCAATGATTCCATCTCCGGCATCCTCATTCATAAGGTCTCCACAGCGGATGGCAAGGGCATCCCCGGTGTGTCCTTCATCCTCTACGACAGCGGCCACATCCCCATCGACCAGCAGACCTCCGATGACCGGGGCTACGTCCGGTTCGAGGACCTCACCGCGGGCCGCTACTACCTGCGGGAGCTGGAGAACGAGGGCTACATCCCCGACACCCAGGAGCGCACCGTCTACGTCAAGAGCGGCGAAACAACCCAAATAAAATGGGAAAACACCCCCATCACCGGGCAAATTCAGATCGTGAAGAAGTCCGCCGACTACAACCCCACCAACGGCCTGCCCGCCGGGACGCTGCTGGAGGGCGCGGTCTTTGAGATTTACGACAAGGCCGGAAACGTGGTAGACACCATCAGGAGTGACAGCCGGGGGCTGGCGGTGTCCAAGCCCCTGCCCCTCTCCCGCTACACCATCCGGGAGGTCAAGGCCCCAGCCAACTACGGCGTGAACGAGCAGGAGCTGACCGCCTATCTGGAACACGCCGGGCAGGTCGTCAAGTTCGAGGTGACCAACAAGAGCCTGACCACCGGCGTGTCCATCCTCAAGACCGGACCCAAGGAGGCCATGAGCGGCCAGCCGGTGCGGTATGTGTTCTCCCGCATCGGCAATACCAGCAATGTGCGCCTGGACAGCTTCTACTGGCGGGACAGCCTGCCCGCCCAGGCGCGGCTGGAGACGGTGGTGACTGGCACCTGGAATTTCCCCGGCACCTATAAGATCACCTACCGGGTGAACGGCGGGAACTACCGCACTCTGGCGGACAACCTCTCCACCAGCCAGAACTACACCCTGGCCGCCTCCCCCGCAGCCCTGGGCCTGGCCGCCAACGAGCGTGTCACTGAGGTCATGTTCGTGTTTGGACAGGCCCCGGCCGGCTTTGCCCAGGTAGAGGCCCCGGCCCTCCAGTGCAGGGCGGTCAATGGCCTTGCGGCGGGGAGCAGCTTCGTGAATGTGGCCGATGTGGGCGGCGTCTACAACGGCCAGTGGGTGCAGGCCGTCACCCGCTGGGTGACCACCGTCTACGGCAAGCCCACGCCCCTGCCCCGCACCGGCTATTGAGCCCCACGGGGAGGCCCTTCCGGGGGCCTCCCCACAGGAACATCTATTAAATCCAACTGAAAAGGAGAAAAAACCATGTTGAAGATCACTGCCATCGGAAACCTCACCAACGATGTGGAACTGAAGGTGAACGAGACCACCGGCAAGCCCTACGCCATCCTCCGCATCGCCTCGGATCGGCACTACCGGGACCGGGACGGCAACCGCCTCACCGACTTCATCTCCATCAAGGTCCGCGGCCCCCTGGCGGAGCGGTGCGCGGAGTTTGCCTGGAAGGGCTGCAAGCTGGCGGCCTCCGGCGACTTCGAGACCATCTCCTTCGCGGACGACCCCGACCGCCAGCCCGGTTTTCTCATCAAGGCCACGGAGGTGGAGTTCCTCTCCCCCCGGAAGGTGGAGGAGGCCGCCGCCGCTGTCGATGCCGCCGCCTGATGAAAAACACCGGCATCCGATACAGCAGCGCGGAGCGCGCCCCCACGGTGCTGCCCGAGATGGCCCAACTGCTCCCCCCGCTGACGGGGGAGCAGTTGGCCGCGCTGGAGGCGGACCTCCTGGCCAACGGCTGCTACGCCCCGGTCATCGTCAATGAGGACATGGTCATCATTGACGGCCACAACCGCCAGAAGCTGTGCCAACAGCATGGCATTCCCTATGACATGGCCGTGTTCTCGTTTGCGGATCTGCTGGAGGCCAAGCGGTGGGCGCTGGATACCCAAAAGGCCCGCCGGAACCTGGACAAGTGGGAGCTGGGCAAGATCGCCCTGAAGCTGAAACCGGACATTGAAGCCAGGGCCAGAGCCAATATGTCCGCGGGGGGCGGAGATCAGAAAAGCGAGGACGCAAAATCGGGTTTGGCAACATTGCCGAACCCGATTCCTCCCATTGATACCCGCAAAGAGCTGGCGGAGAGCGTTGGCCTGGGCGAGCGCACCATGGGCAAGGTGATGCAGATCGAGGAATACGCCCCGCCCGCTGTGAAGGAGGCCCTGGACAGCAGGGACCTGTCCATCCACCAGGGCTACAACATCACCCGTCAGGTGCGGGAGCTGCCGGAGGAGCGGCGGGAGGAGGCCGCGGCCCTGGCGGTGGAGCTGGAAAAGGCGAAAAAGGAGATCCGCCAGGGGGACGAGGACTCGGCCCGCAGGCACAAGGTCGCGGGGCTGTTCTGCAAAGCGTTTGAAAAAGCCGTCCTGCTGACCCCCACGGAGGAAAATGTGCGGCTCTGGGCGGAGTGTACCCGTATGACCCAGGAGGAGATGGAGGACAACATCAAGGAGGCCCGTGAACTGGCGGAGGTGTTCGCCGCCATCGCCAGCATCCTGGAGACCATGCTGGAGGGAGGTGTTGCGGATGGAGGAACCTAAGCTGTCTGTCCGCCAATGGCAGGAGCAGTTTCAGTCCGGGGCCTTTTCTGCCCCGGACCTGTACACCCAATGTACCGCCGGCTGGTCCGACTGGTTCTGCCAGGACCATGCTCTGGCAGGACGGCTGAAGAAGATCGGCAGGATCGTCATGGGAGTCCGGGACCCCTTCATCCTGGACAATTACTATGTCTGGTTCAAAAACAACTGTCCCCTGTCCGGCCCGCTGTACGACCACGTCACCTTTACGCCGCTGTCTGCGTCCCATGACGGGAAAGGCTTTTCGGTGGTCCAGGACAGCCCCCATGAACCGTATAAATGGACGCTGTACACCGCGCGGTACGGATACGATTCGCCGGAGTTCGGCTGTCGAAACATTCGGGAAATGCTGCTGTATGTGAACCGGCTCGGCCCGGAGCTGCAACAGGGTTTCGTCCCTGCGTTTGTCCAGGAAAAGGCGGCGGTGGCCGCCTATGCCAAGGCGCGCGGCGAACCTGCCGGCATCCGGATCGTGCGGGACGGAGGCCAGCACTACCACTACATCTCCCGGCAGGACCAGCGCAGGCGGACCGTTATGGTGGCATCCAGTCTGGAGGATACCCCTGCCGGGTTTGACCCGGCGGGGGCTTGTGCTGTCCGCGGTCTGTATGTCTATTGCCCGGAGGAGGCGCGGATCGCCGCCCTGGACCGCCGGGAGAACCCCCAACCGACCCATCACAGGAAGGAGGCGGCGCGTTGAGCAAGCAGAGACCCATCCACGGGGCAGGGCCTCCCGGCAAGCCGCTCCTGCCCCTGGCGGCGGAGATGGAGATTTTGGAAAAGCTGGGAACAGAGCTGCGGATCGGCGCTGATGAGATCGCCGCCATTTTGAAGAAACACGGCGTGGAGGCGGACGCGGAGCGGCTCCAGGACAGCTACCGGAAGCGGCTGGGCCAGCGGCTCATGGCCAGCATCCGGGATGAGGAGGGCCGCCGTGAGGTGCTGGCCCGGGGCAGCGAGTACATCGTGGTGGAGTGCTGCAGCGACCAGCAGATCCTCAAAGCCATCCGCCACCGCATCCAAAGCCAGATGAACGGCCTGGACGACTCCGCGGGCAAGGTGCGCCGCCGTGTCCGTGTGCTGGACCGGCTGGCCGGGAACTTTAAGCTGGGAGGTCGGAAGATACTGTGAGTACATTGGATACCACTGATACCCTCCGGGCGCGCTATGCGCGGGCCGCACCCCGGCTGGACCCGGAGGGTTTTCGCCTGTTCTACGCGGCCCAGGAGATCGCCGGCATCCCATATCTGTGGGAGGTGTTCCCCTACGAGGACGCCCGCGGCCAGTTTGAACTGGCCAACGGCCATACGCTCCTGCGCTACCTCACCGCCGCCCATTTCGGGGCCGTCTCCTGGGAGGTCGTGCCTGGGACCACCTATGAGCGGGCCATCCTGCGGGAGGTGGACACCTCCACCCCGGAGTACCAGGCATTCGCGCGGCAGCTCTATGCCAAAGCCCTGGAGCGTATGGGCCTGGGGAAACCGGCGCCCCAACCAGAAAAGCAAAAAGTGAGAAAGGATCAAGGTGATGCCAGATGAGCGGACCCATTATGATCGGCGTGGACCACGGCTACGCGGCCATGAAAACCACCCACTGCGCGTTCCCCACCGGACTGGTGGAGTACGAGCATGAACCCTACACCCAGAAGGATGTGCTGGAGTACGGCGGGCGGTTCTATGTGGTGGGCAGCGGCCGTCAGCCGCTCCAGAAGGACAAGACACGGACGGAGGACTACTACCTCCTGACCCTGGCCGCCATCGCCAGGGAGCTGGACCACCGGAGCGTGGAGACCACGGCGGACATCCATCTGGCGGCGGGCCTGCCCCTGACCAGCTTTGGCAGGGACAAGAAATCCTTCCGGGACTACCTGTACCGGGAGGGCTGCCCCGTCTCCTTCCGCTACGGGGGCAGGGGCTACACCATCACCGTCCGGCAGGTGTCCCTGTTCCCCCAGGGCTATGCCGCCGCCCTGACCCAGACGGAGCTGCTGGACGAACCCTCCGTCATCGTGGCGGACATTGGAGGCTGGACAGTGGATCTGATGCGTCTGGACCGGCGCATCCCCAACGCCGCCACCTGCCGCAGCCTGGAGCTGGGCATGATCCGCTGTGTGGATGAGATCGGGGAGCAGGTGCGGCGGCTGTTTGCCCTCTCACTGACCGCACCCCAGATCGAAAGCGTCCTGCGGGGCGACGCGGCCAGCATGGACGAGCGCGTCCGGGCCGTCATCCACGCCCAGGTGGACAAGTATGTGCGGGAACTGCTCTCCGCCATCCTGGAGAGCGGCCTGGACGTGCGGGCCATGCCCACGGTATTCCTGGGCGGCGGGGCCGCCCTGCTGAAGCGGCACAGCGGGGCCGTGGAGGGCCTTTTCCGGCCTTTTATCCTGGATGACGTATGCCTGAACGCCAGGGGCTACGAGCGCCTCGCGGCTCAGATGTCGCGGGGAGAACGGAGCGGACAGGATGGCTGAAAAACGGCGGCTGAACCTCTCCTTCTCCCTGGCCTCACCCCAGCAGCGGGAGGCATGGCACATCCTGCGGGCCATCCCCGCGGGGCAGCGGACCGACGCGGTGTGCCGGATGGTCTGCAAGGCCCAGGAGCAGGATGTCCTGCTCTCCGCCATCCGCAGGCTGATCCGGGATGAGCTGCGGGATATCCAAATGAAAACCGAACCAGAGTCACAAGCCGGGGATGTTGATGACAGCGTCCTCGGCTTTTTGCGCGCGCTCCAGGAGGGAGATGATATGATCTGATCCGATATTTTGATATGTTTGCCGGGGTGGGCGGTTTCCGGGCCGGATTGACCCGTGTGGGCGGCTTCCAGTGCGTTGGGCACTGCGAGATCGACAAGTACGCCGAAGCCAGCTACCGCGCCATCCACGACATCCGAGAGGAGGAGCGATACTATCCAGACGCGAGAGCCATTGACCCCGACGAACTGCCCCCGTTCGACCTCCTGTGCGGAGGATTCCCCTGCCAGGCATTTTCTAACGCTGGCAAAAGACGGGGCTTTGCTGACGCCAGAGGCACTCTCTTCTTTGAAATTGCCCGACTGGTTGAAGCCCGGAGACCTGCGTATCTGCTGCTTGAAAATGTTCCCGGCCTGCTCACGCATGACCAGGGGAGGACGTTTGCTGTCATCCTCTCCGCGCTGGATGACCTGGGGTATCATGTCGAATGGACTGTGCTTAACAGCGCCAATTTCCACGTCCCCCAGTCACGGAAACGGCTGTTCTTTATCTGCTATCTTGATCCCCGATGCGCCGGAAAAATACTTCCTGTCTTCGGAACAGACGGAAAAGCTCTTATACAAATCCTCGGTGGGCCGCAGGGATCGAGAGTCTATGACCCGGAAGGAATAGCCTGTACCCAGACGGCAGGAGCTGGAGGCGTGGGTGGTAAGACGGGGCTGTACCTGGTCCCGCCGGCAGCCCCCTTCGTGGATCTGAGCGCGGGGGCGCCACAGAGGACAGACAAGGCCCGCTGTCTCACCGCCCGCTATGGGCAGACCACCCTCTCCACGCACCCCAGAGAACGCTCTGGGGTGCTGCTCATTAAGGAGGCCACCAAAAAGGGCTGGAAAGCGGCCTACCCCGGGGACACGGTGGACCTGGGCTACGCCGGGAGCAATACCCGGCGGGGGCGTGTGGGGCGCGACATCGCCCACACACTGGAGACCAGCAGCATCCAGGGCATTGTGGAGCGCGGGGGCCGTATCCGGCGCCTGATGCCCAGGGAGTGTTTCCGCCTCCAGGGGTTCGAGGACGGGCAGATCGACAAGATCCTGGCCATCACCTCGGATGCCCAGGCATATAAGCAGGCGGGCAACGGCGTGACGGTCAATGTCATCGAGGCCATCGGCAGGCGGATCAGGGCGGTGGATGATGAACTCCGAAAGGAGGATGCCGCGGCATGAGCGAAATTGGCATCAAGGACCAGTGCTTCGGCGTGGAGGTGGAGATGACAGGCATCACCCGTAAACAGGCGGCCCAGGCATTGGCAGCCTATTTTGGGACTGAGCCACGGCATGGTTCCGACCACTATGACAGCTGGTATGTCACCGATACGGACGGAAAAGAATGGAGACTGATGTACGATAGCAGCATTGAGACAGAAAAACGGGATGAAAATGGTTATACACACATTGCAAGCAGGCTGTATGCCGTGGAAATGGTCACGCCCAAACTGACCTACGCCGAGCTGCCAAAGCTCCAGGAATGTGTACGGCAGGTCCGCCACGCCGGAGCCAAAGTAAACCGAACCTGCGGCATCCATGTCCATGTGGACGCCGCCAACCACAACCGCCAGAGCCTGAAGAATCTCATCGGGATCATGTACTCCAAGGAAGATATCTTATTCAACGCATTGAAGGTGAACCCGGAACGGGTGGAGGCTTATTGCAAAAAAGTGCGGGAACCTATGCTGCAAAAGGCCAGACGGTTGTCTTCAGAGGAGACCACTGACCTCACACAGCTGGAGCAGATCTGGTATGAGGGCAATGTGAGTAAAACGCAGCACTACAACTGGACGCGCTATTATGCGCTGAATCTCCACTCCGTTTTTTACCGCGGCACCGTCGAATGGCGCTGCTTCAATTCCACCCTTCACGCCGGGAAGGTAGCCGCCTATGTGAACCTGTGCCTCGCCATCTCCGCCCAAGCCATCGCCCAGCGCAGCACTGTCATGCGCAAGACCCACAGCGACAACGAGCTGTTTACCTTCCGGGTGTGGCTGGTACGGCTGGGACTGAACGGTGATGAGTTCAAGCACACCAGGGATCATCTGCTGGCCAACCTGGATGGCGACCGGGCCTGGAGACATGACAAGGACAGCTATGAAGTCAACCAAAGGCGGAGAAACCGACAATCAGAGAGGTGAAACCATTGAAAATACGAATTGAGGAGAGGAACTACGAGGGGACCGGGACGGAGATCATGGACCAGCTCCGTATGGCCGCCTTCGACCCCACGGAATACCCGGACACCGAGAGCTACATCTGGCAGCTCCGGGCCAACTTCATCCGCATGACGGAGATGGAGTGCGTCCTGCCGGATCGGGGCGTGGAGGCCCAGGCCCGGACCATGTTCGCGGCCCTGGCCAAGATCGGCGCGCTGGAGGTGCTGGAGAATGGCTGACAGACTGTACTTCGCCTATGGCAGCAATATCAACCTGTACCAGATGGACTATCGCTGCCCAGACGCCACAGTGGTGGGGCCGGTGGCGCTGGAAAACTATGAGCTGCTGTTCCGGCGGGGCGGTTTCGCCACCATCGCGCCCAAGGAGGGCGGAAAGGTCCACGGCCTGCTGTGGAGCATTACGCCGGAGTGCGAACGCTCCCTGGATATGTACGAAGGGTATCCCCGCTTTTACGATAAGCGGACTGTGACGGTCCGGGATGGCTTGGGGCAGGAACTGCCCGTGATGGCCTACATCATGGATGAGCGGTTCCGGGAGCCGATGCTGCCTACGGAACCCTATTACAACGGTATTCTGGAGGGCTACCGGCAGAACAGCCTCCCTGTTCACGCGCTGAAAGCGGCGTGGCAGCACTGTGTCCAGGAAGTAGAGCGGGAGACTGCGCAGATCAACCGCAAAGCCTTCGCTTATATGAAACGGAAAACGGGGAAACAGCATGAGCGATAACGAGCATGGAGGTGAACGCGCATGAAGGTTTTGGTAGTAGAACCGCTGAAGGAGTGCTACGCCAAGGAAATCGGCGGTCTGGAGGAGATGCAGGCCCTGGTAGGCGGCTATATCCAGGCCGTATATCCCTTTGAGGACCCTGTGGCCGTGGTCTGCAATGAGGAGGGAAAGAATCTGTGCCTGCCCTTCAACCGACCGCTGTTGGACGAACATGGCCTGCCCTACGACATCATCTGTGGCACCTTTTTTGTGGCCGGCCTGGGTGCGGAGGACTTTGCCTCCCTGACGGACGAGCAGGTCCAGAAATACAAGGCCATATTCGACAGCGTCATGGTCATATCGGCGCCGAAAAAAGAGAAAAACACACCCCAAAGGAGGACCACCCATGAGAGATAAGTACATCCTGACCGCCGAGTCGGTCACCGAGGGCCACCCGGACAAGCTGTGCGACACCATCGCGGATACCGTCCTGGATGCCTGTCTGACCCACGACCCCGGCGCGCGTGTGGCCTGTGAGGTCATGGCCACGGCGGGCAAGCTCCTGGTGGCGGGCGAGATCACCGCCCAGGAGCTGCCCGACATCCCCGCCATCGTCTGCCAGACGGTGCGGGAGGCGGGGTATCCCGGCCTGGACTACGAGGTGGAGGTCATCACCCACGATCAGAGTCCCGACATCGCCGGGGCCGTTGACCAGGAGCGCCAGACCGGGGCCGGGGACCAGGGCATCCTGTACGGCTATGCCTGTTCGGAGACGGAGGAACTCCTGCCCCTGCCCGTTGTCCTGGCCCACCGGCTGACCCGGCTGCTGACCTACGCCCGCATGGATGGGCGCATCCAGGGCCTGGGGCCGGACGGCAAGGCCCAGGTGTCTGTGGAGTATGTGTTCGGCCTGCCCAGCCGGATCGCCAGCGTGGTGGTCTCCTGCCAGCACGATGCCGGCAAGGATGTGGAGGAGCTGCGGCAGGAGATCCGGGAGCAGGTCATCCAGCCCGCCCTGCGTGCGCTGCCTCCGGACGAGGAGACGGAGATCCTCATCAATCCCTCCGGCCGCTTTGTGCAGGGCGGCTTCGAGGCGGATACCGGGCTGACAGGCCGCAAGCTCATGGTGGATACCTACGGCGGCCTTGCCCCCCACGGCGGCGGGGCGCTGTCCGGGAAGGACGGAAGTAAGGTGGATCGAAGCGGGGCGTACATGGCCCGTTACATCGCCAAAAACATCGTGGCGGCTGGTCTGGCGGAGGTGTGTACGGTGAGCCTCGCCTACGCCATCGGAAAGGCGGAGCCGGTGGCCGTTGACATCGACACCCACGGCAGCGGCGAGTACGGCGACGATGTGCTGGAACAGGCGGTGCGGCAGGTGTTTGATCTGACGCCCGCCGGGATGATCCGCACCCTGGGCCTGGACAAGCCCATTTTCGCCCGGTACAGCAACTACGGCCACTTCACCCACCAGGACGCCCCCTGGGAGCGGTGCGACCGGGCCGACCTGCTGTGGAATGTGTGCAGGGCCAAGGAAGCGGGTGTATCCAGCCGGTGAGATACATCGCTTCCTGTTCCTTTGGCAAGGACAGCCTTGCCACCATCTTATTGGCCAGGAAGCATGGAGAGCCTCTGGACGAGGCCATCTACTGCGAAGTGATGTTTGACAAAGGCATCTCAGGAGAAGTCCCGGAACACCGGGACTTTATTTACACCAAGGGCATCCCGGCCCTGGAGCGGATGGGGGTCAAAGTGACCGTTCTGCGGGGCGACAAGACCTATGTGGATCTGTTCACCGGACAGGTCACGCGGGGGCCGAAGAAGGGGCTGCTGCGTTCCTTCCCGGTGTGCGGGAAGTGCTATGTCCAGAGGGACTGCAAGCTGCGGCCCATTGAGCGGTACCAGAAAACGCTGCCCCCAGACACCGTCCACTACATCGGTATCGCCCAGGACGAGCAGACACGGCTGCTACGGCTTCAGGAGGGCAAGAAAGTTTCCCTGCTGGAGAAATACCACTTCACAGAACAGGATGCCAAGGAGCTCTGCCAGACGGCAGGGCTCCTTTCGCCTGTCTATGAATTTACCGACCGGGGGGGCTGTTGGTTCTGCCCCAACGCCAAACAGAGGGAGCTACGCCACCTGTATGACTGCCACCCGGACCTCTGGGGCCGGATGCTGGAGCTGCAGGCATTGCCGGGGAAGGTGTCCGAGAAATTTGACCGAAAACGGCGCTTCTCTGACATCGATGCCCTGTTCCGACAGAAGGACGCCTGCAAAAAGGCTGCATAAAAGAAAAAGGAGTGAGACCAATGAACAACGAGAAGTATGAGATCACCGACATCGCCCATGAGAAATACCCCTTCCTGCACCGCATCCGCGCCCTGCGGGACATCAGACCGGGAGTCCGGGCCGGGGACCTGGGCGGCTTCGTGGAGAGCGAACACAACCTGTCCTTCGAGCCGGGGGACAACGCCTGGATCTACGATGACGCCATCTGCTGCAACGATGGCTATGTGGATCGGGGCGCCATCCTCCAGGATGAGGCCATTGTCTGTGATGACGGCTATATCTCCCACAATGCCGTGATGAAGGGCCACAGCCGGGTGGAGGATGGGGCCTATGTGCGCGGCACCGTCCTCAATGACCACGCCAGGGTGTCCGGGTGCGCCATCGTCCGCCAGTCCACGGAGACAGGCCATGTCCCCATCCTCTCCGGCCACTGTTCTGTCTACGGAAATGTGTCCGGCGGTGTGCGGCTGATCGGCGGCACCGTGATCATCAGCGGCGAGGGCATCTACAATGACACCCCGGACATCCTGGTCATCAACGGCCAGAGCCGCTCCGTCAACCGGGACTCATCCAGGGATGTGCTGGGGTCGCAGAAGCCGACGCCCCAGCGGGCGCAGAAGCGGACGAAAGGGGTGGAGCGGTGAGTAATTTCTTTGAGCAGGAGCTGCGGAAACTGTTTGGGGATGGGGAGATCATCCACGATCCCGTCTTTGTGGGCCGCACCTGTTTGGGAAACCTTGATGCAGGCAGACAGGTGCGGGCTGAATTTGTGACGATGGGCTATGCGGATCACTACACGGCCCTCCGTCTGACCCTGCTGGACAGCGATTTGGGTGTGGTGGACAAATTGACCCTGCGCCTGAAGGAGGTCTGGGGCAGACAGAAGGTCCCCAACAATCCCTACCTGCGAGACGGAGTCGATCCCCATATCTGGGTGGACGGCAACAGTGTCGATTGGTATGCCTTCCATCCGACCCAGGCAGATTACCAGAAGCTCCGGCAGGCAGCCGGAAGCTATCTGGATGTGTTCCGGGACCGGGCTCTGGAGCGCACCAGAAATGGCCCCAGGCTGGTCTACATCTGCGCTCCCCTGCGGGGAGATGTGGAGAGAAACATCGCGTTCGCCAAGGAAAAGGCGCGGGAGGTGTTCCAGGCCGGGGATGTTCCCGTCTGCCCCCACCTCATGTTCCCACCTATCGCTGACCCGGAGGCCCCCGTCCAGGACCAGGCGGCGCGGGAGATGGGCCTGCGGCTGGTGGAAACCTGCCAGCAGGTCAATGTGTACGGCGCTGCCCGAACACCTGGGATGCAGGCAGAGATCCGCAGAGCGGAGGAACTTGGCATCCCGGTCAAGACAGAGCAGCCGGCGATCAAAAAGACAAAGAGCCGCTCCAGACAGGGGCAGGCCAGATAGGAGGCAGAGATGGCAGAGATCAAGACGATCACCGCGGATGACCTGCGGCAGATGGAGGACCTGGAGGGCCTCATCCTCCAGGGCTGCGGCGGTGACATCCAGGAGTGGGTGGACGGCATCAACGGTCTGTTCACCGAGGCCGGTATTCTGCAGGAGAGCAGCAGATTCGAGTCTGTGTCAGTATTCCAGCATGACGGCCTGACCAACCTGCTGTTCCCCTTTGAGGGAGTGCAGCTGGATGTGGGCAAGCTGGCCATGTGGCGGCTCCAGACCCACGGACTGTTTGGCGGGACCTGGCTCAGTGACTATGTCCCCAACCGCCTGGGCGGGTTTGTCCAGGAGCGGCGGCCCCAGCGCCCCAAAATGGAGCTGCTGGGCCAGGACGGGAACATCTTCGCCATTCTGGGCCGGGCCTCCGCCCTGCTGAAACAGGCTGGGATGAAGGAGCAGGCGGACGAGATGTTCCAGCGGGTGACCGCCAGCGGCAGCTATGAGCAGGCGCTGAACATCATCAGCGAGTATGTGGAGACGGAGCTGACGCCTCCGCCCACCCAGCAGAGATCCAATAAAAAGAAAGAAACGAGGGATGCCCATGAGCGATAACATGAGCGGCAAGTGGAACATCATCCAGGGGGACGCCCTGAAGGTGCTGGAGGGCTTTGCCCCAGGGACCTTCGACGCCGTCATCACCGACCCGCCCTACGCCTCCGGGGGACGCACCCAGGCGGAGAAGAACAAGTCCACCACGGCCAAGTATTCCAGCATGGGAGAGAACGCGCCCCCTCCCTTCGAGGGGGACGCCAAGGACCAGCGTTCCTGGACCCGCTGGGCGGCGGAGTGGCTGCATGAGGCCCGGAAGCTGTGCAAGCCCGGAGCGCCGGTGTGTATGTTCATCGACTGGCGGCAGCTCCCCGCCGCCACCGACGCCCTCCAGTGGGCGGGGTGGATCTGGCGGGGCACCGCTGTCTGGGACAAAGGCAACAGCCGCCCCCAGAAGGGCCGGTTCCGCCAGCAGGCGGAGTACATCGTCTGGGGTTCCAACGGGGATATGCCCCTGAGCCGCCCGGTGCCCTGTCTGCCCGGTGTGTTCAAGTACGGCAACCCCCAGAACCGCATCCACCTGACCGAAAAGCCCCTCCAGCTCATGCGGGATGTGGTGAAGATCGCGGAGCCGGGGGGCCACATCCTGGACCCCTTCGCCGGCAGCGGCACCACGGTGCTGGCCGCCGTCCTGGAGGGCTACACCGCCACCGGCATCGAGGTCACCGAGGAGTATGCCCGCCGTGCCAGGGAGCGGATCGAGCAGGAGCTGGCACAGGCGGCGTGAAACTGCACTGTCTGCCGATTTATCTGGATATTTCCGGGGCGATAGGGTATGATGTGGGCTACCAAAAAGCAAGGAGGTGCCACATGAACGTAAAACTTTCCTTTGACAGCGCCGCCGCGGAGCGGAAAGGCTGCACAGCGGAACAGATGCGGCAGGCGGTGAAGGACCTGTTTGCCGCCCACGACCTTCCCTGCGTCTCTGAGGGGGATGTGCTGGTGTTCACGGACAAGGGCCACGGGGATGACTTCGCCTGTATGTGGGAGATCATCCTCGCCCTGCTGCGCAGCCGGTGGTTCCTGGACTGCGCGTCCTCCTTCGTCTGGGAGGATGAGGACGGCGAGGAGGATCTGCTGGGGCAAACCGGGAAGGAGGTGGCGGCCGATTTTCCTTGATAAAGCCACCATGAGACGGTATAATGAAGAAAAACACATGAATGGGAGGGAGAAGGGATGAAAGTTGATTTCACCTTTGACCGGGCCAAGGTGGAACGGCAGGGCTATACGGTAGATGCCGTACATCAGACGATCAAGCAGCACTTTGCGGCCAAGGGCCTGCGCTGTGTGGAGGACGGCGAAACGCTGTCCTTCATGGACAATGGCAGAGAAAATGATTTCTCCGGTATGTGGGCCATCCTGATGGCGCTGCTCCGGAGCGAGTGGTTCACCCTGTTTGCCTCCTCCTGCACCTGGCATGATGACGATGGTTCATCGGAAGATGTGCTGTCCCAGGCGTGGAAGGTACGGGGACGGACCACGGCCTGAGTATGGCAAACAGCGGAAGCCGCAAGCAGATCACCTTCGATCTGCGCCAGGGATCGTTGAAGCGGCACTACCCCCATCAGGAGCCGCCACAGAATGCGCAGTACTATAAAAAGGCGTATCAGGACATCCAACGCTTCATGACGGCCAACGGCTTTGAGCATCGGCAGTATTCTGTGTATACCTCCATCGACAAGCTGACCACCGTGGATGTGGTTGACCTGATAGAACGGCTGGCGAGCGCCTTTCCCTGGTTGAGCCGGTGCGTCAATGAGATCGATGTGACCAACATTGGCGCGCAGCACAGCTTGAAACAAATGCTGGAGGAGGCATCCAGACCTCTGGACATTGAACTGGACGGGTTCGCGCTGTCACCAGCCCCGGAGAACGAGGTGGAGCCGAGACCACGGAACACGGTCAGACCATCGAAGCAGCGCAAAAAACCATATTCACAGGAACGATGATCCTAAACGGCAGGGCATTTTGTGTATATGCCCTGCCGTTTATTGTTTACGGACGGCCAGGGGCAGGGTGTCATGTATTGACACCCTGCCCCTGCTTTTTTGCGTGTTCCCAGACAATCAGGGTGTCTGTACATGACACCCACCGAAGAAAGGAGAGAGTATGGCACGCTCAATGATCCACACATACTTCTGCCGAAAGCCTGGCGGTCTGGAGGATCTGCGGGAGGATCGGCGGAAACAGGAGGTCCGGGTGGATGTCCTGAAGGTCATCCAGCTCACCGCCACGCAGTATCAGCACTTCCTGACCCATATAAGCGAGGATATGCCGTTCCTGGCCTCGGACAGGGAACGCACCTACTGCGATTTGAATGGCGTAGAACGCTGCTTGCTGGTGACGACCGACAGCATCCAGGGTGGAATACTGGTCAACTGTGAAGGGTACCACTACGCACGGTACGCGGCGGAGGTGAAAGACAAGTCCAGCCTGGACCTTGCCGGGGTACCGGTAGAGCGATTTGCCGAACAGCCCAAGCGAAGCTGCCGGCAGCAGGAGCGGTGAGGCGGTTCCCTCTTGAGACGCGGCCCCACCGGGGCCGGAGCCGATGCCGCCCCCAGGCGGCGACGGCGCAAGCATAGCGCAAAGATATCTTTTGCGCGCTTGCAGGGGCGCTGCCCCTGACCCCTATGCCGCCTGCGGGCGGAAACCAGCGGCCATAGGCCGGAGAGGAGTGACGATGCCTAAGAAATATGAGATATGCCTGAGACTGTCCGCGGAGGAAAAAGAGCGGCTGGAACGGGATGCCCGCAGCTGCGGACTTTCCAAGACAGCCTACCTCCGCCGCCTCATTTTGGGGCGGGAGGTCAAAGCCCGTCCCTCCCAGGAGATCCGCGCCCTGCGCACCGAGATCCACCACATCGGCAATAACATCAACCAGATCGCCCGCAGCGTCAACGCCGGCATCGCCAGGGCGGAGGACGCCAAGCGGGGCCTGTACCTGCTGGATCAGGTCTATGAACTGATGTATGAGGTGGCGAAGAAGTAATGGCCATCACCAAGATCCTGGCCCGGAAGGGGCGGCTGGATGTGGGCATCCGCTATGTCCTCAACGGGGACAAGACCCAGGAGCAGATCCTCACCGCCCATCACGGCTGTGACCCTGGCCGGGAGCTGCAACAGATGATGGAGACCAAGGCGCAGTACAGCAAGGAGGGCGGCGTGCAGTATTACCACATGATCCAGTCCTTCCGCCCTGGGGAGGTATCCCCGGAACTGGCATTGGAGATCGCCCGGACACTGGTGGAGGAACACCTGCCCGGCTACCAGGCCGTCATCGGCGTCCATGTGGACAAGGCCCACATCCACGCCCACATCCTGTTCAACTCGGTGAACGCGGAGACCGGAGAGAAATACCACAGCAGCCCTCAGAGCTACTACCGGCAGATCCGGGCCATCTCGGACCGCCTGTGCCGGGAACACGGCCTGTCCGTTATCCTGGAGGGCCAGGGGGCCGGGGCGGTCAGTTATGCGGAGTGGCTCCGGCAGACCAGGGGACAGCCCACCTTCCGCACCATGCTGGAGGCGGACCTGCGGGACGCCATCCAAGACGCCAACGACCTGGGCCACTTCTTCCTGCTCATGGAACACAAGGGCTGGGAGATCAGACACGGCAGCCGCCTGGGCTTCCGTCTCCGGGGCCAGGAGCGGTTCCTCGTCCCCGGCAGGAAGGACCCACGGTACACCGAGGAGGGCATCCGCTCCGCCATCCAGGGGGAGCTGTCCGCCATCGACCAGGGCCTACGGCCCGCGGTCATTCCCCGGCCGGCCTACCACCCCTTCCGGCCCCATCCCAAGTACAGGGGCTTTCTGGCGCTGTATGTCCATTACCTCTACCTGCTGGGCAAGGCGGGACAGCGGCAGTATCCGCCTCGTATGACGCCCCGGCTCCGGCAGGCCGCAGCCCAGGCGGAGCGGTATCAAAAACAGTTCCACTTTCTGCGGGACAACGGGATCGCCACCCCGGAGGACATGGGGGCCTTTCTGACCCGCACAGAGGAGACGCTGGCCGACCTGACCAAGCAGCGCACCATCCTCAATGTGCGGAAAAAGAAACGGCAGGCGCTGTATACGGCCCTGGCGGATGTGGAGGCCCTGGCCGTGACCAGGCGGCTCTATGAGGATGGCATATCCGGCATGGAGGAGCAGTTTGGCCGCTACCTGGACGCTGTCGCCCGGCTGGAGGGCTACCCCAGAGAACCGCTGCTCCGGGAAAAGGCGGAGGTGTACCAGCAGCTGGCCGAGGTGAACCGGCAGATCCGACAGGAGCGCCAGAAGCTGGCCCTGTGCCGGGAGATCCAGAAGGAGGTGCCTAAGATAGCGAAAACCATTCAACCTACGATGGAGCCGGAGAAGGAGGTGAACCGAGATGAATGTAGGCGGCGGTGAAGCGGCTGACCAGATGGTACGGATGTTGCTGTCCGGGACGGAAGTGACTGTTCGGCTGACCGGATCGGCCCTGAAGAACCTGCTGGCCCTTTCCCTGGCCCTGGCCAGGAACCACAAGCAGATCTCCGGAAAGGTCAATCTGGGGAAAATGCTCCGGGAGACCCGAGACCTGCGCCAGTTCCCCATGACCCCGGAGCAGTATCGCCAGTTTGAAAAGCTGGCCAGAAAACAGAAACTCCTGTTCAGCGCAGTTCGGGACAGAGATGACCGGGGCAAGCTGGTGGATGTGATCCTGCCGGTGACCGAGCTGGACCGGGCCAACCAGATCTTTGAGCGGCTGCTGACCCAGACGGCCAGCCGGGAGCAGACGGTTTCCGGCCCCCAGAAGGCTCCGCGGGAGCGGCAGGGGCAGGACGAGCGCCCCCAGGAACGGTCCCAGCAGGAGCGCCAGGACGCCCCGGAGGGCCAGCGTCAGGCGGACACGCCAAAAAAAGGTTCTCGGTCGGAACGAGACTCGCCCGATACAGGACCCAGCTCCTCTACACCCAGCAAGAGCGCGGATACGAGGACGACCAGTGACCGGCCCTCGGTGGAGGAACGGCTTAAGGGGTATCGGGAGCAGATGCGCAAGCAGCCCGCTCCGGCCAGAGAGAGGACCCGGACCAAACCCAAGCAGAAAACGAAATGACCACACAGAAGCGGCTCCGGGGCAACTGCCCTGGGGCCGCTTCTGTAGTTCGGAGGTGATATCGCATTGAAACCATCCGCCAAGTCAGGTGGCCTGCTGGTCTGCCTGTTCCTGTATATCCCCGTGGTCTGGGGCGCGCTCCTCCTGGCCCAGTCCCTGGGGGGCGGGCTGCCGGAGATCATCGCCAAGCTGACCGATGCCCTCCGGCACCCCTGGGCGGTACGCTGGACAGACAAGAGTCTGCTGACCATCCTGGCCTGCACTGGCGCCTATGTCATGGCCCTGGCCCTGCACAGCGCGGAGCAGGGCCGCAGGCGGGACGGCGCGGAACACGGCTCGGCTGCCTGGGCCACACCCCAGCAGGTCAACGCCCAGTTCTGCCAAAAGCAGAACAAGCTGCTGACCCGAAATGTCCGACTGGGGCTGGACACCCACAAGCACCGCCGCTCCCTCAACGTGCTGGTCATCGGCGGCAGCGGAGCGGCCAAGACCCGCAGCTATGTGAAGCCCAACATCCTGGAGGCCAACACCAACTATGTCATCACCGACCCCAAATCGGAGGTGCTGCTGGCCACCGGGGGCTACCTCAAAAGCCAGGGCTATGACATCCGTGTGCTGAATCTGGTCAACCTGGAGGAGAGCGACGGCTATAACCCCTTCCGCTATATCCGGGACGAAAAGGACGCCCTCAAGCTGGTGAACAATCTCATCCAGGCCACCACCCCCAAGGGCAGCCATGAGTCCGATCCTTTCTGGACAAAAGCGGAGACGGCGCTGCTCCAGGCCATCATCCTCATGCTGTGGCAGGAGGCCCCGGAGTCCGAGCAGAACTTCTCCATGGTCATGCGGGTGCTGGAATACGCCGAGGTCAAGGAGGAGGACGAGGAATATGTCTCCCCTCTGGACCTGCTGTTCCAGGCCATGGAACGGGATAAGCCGGACAGCGTGGCCGTCCGGCAATATAAGGTGTTCAAGCTGGCGGCGGGCAAGACCTCCAAGAGCATCCTGGTGTCCACCGCCGTCCGGCTGGCCCCCTTCAACCTGCCCCAGATCAAGGCCATCACCGACCACGATGACATGGATCTCTACACCCTGGGGGAGCGGAAATGCGCCCTGTACGCCGTCATCCCGGACAACGACAGCACCTTCAATTTTTTGGTGAGTCTGCTCTATTCCCAGGCGTTCCAGGCCCTCTATTACAGCGCCGACCAGGTCCACCACGGGGCCTTGCCCTGCCATGTCCACTTTGTGCTGGATGAGTTCGCGGCCATGCCCCTGCCGGGGTTCACACGGGAGTTGGCCACCATGCGCTCCCGGAACATCTCCGCCAGCACCATCATCCAGAACATGGCCCAGATCAAGGAGCTGTATAAGGACTCCTGGGAGACCATCCCCGGCAATTCGGACACCATCCTCTACCTGGGCGGCAACGAGGCCAGCACCCACAAGTACATCTCCGAGGCCCTGGGCAAAGCCACCATCGACACACGTACCCATGGCCAGAGCAAGGGCCGCTCCGGTTCCTGGTCCACCAACTTCCAGATGAGCGGCCGGGAGCTCTTAACGCCCGATGAGGTGCGGGCGCTGGACAACCGATACGCCATCCTCTTCATCCGAGGGGCCAAGCCGGTCATGGATCTGAAATACGACCTCACCCGGCACCCGGCCATCCGCCATACGGTGGACGGCGGCGGACCGCCCTACCTCCACCACAGTACACAGCCGCCGCGCCACCAGGGGCTGGCCCTGTTTCAGCCCCTGGCCAGCGGCCAATCCGATATAGAGAAGGAGAATGTTGATGAATCAGAATCTCAATGACCGCAAGAAGCGTGAGCGCCGCATCCAGAGGGCCTATGGCGCCCTGGTATGCGTCCTGGCCACGGCAGCCATGATGACCGTCCCGGCCCTGGCCGCCGACGATCCCCTGGCGGTGGTCAACAGCCTGTCCGACTTTATCTTTTCCCTCATCCGGGCGGTAGGCCTCATCCTGCTGGGGTACGGTATCCTGCAGGTGGGCCTGTCCCTCCAGTCCCATGACCCCTCCCAGCGTTCCAACGGCATCCTCACCATCGCCGGCGGCATCGTGATCACCTTCACCAAGGAGATCCTCACCCTGATCACCGGGGGATAAGGAGAGGCCGGGGACGCGTTGGCGTCCCCGGCCCTCATGCTCATAAAATGTTCTGATAGTCCCGCCGCCCATAGAGGATGCGCTGGATCTGTACCGTTTTGCCTGAGATCGTGTAAAACACCAGGTAGTTTTCCACTACAAGATAGCGATACCCTTTGGCAGCCAGAGCCAGGTCGCGGGGGCGGGGGCACCGCTCCGGCATATGGGACAGGCTGGCGATCTCTTCCGTCAGCTTGTCGTAGTAGCGGAGCGCGGCCTCAGCGGAGAGGGTGTTCAGGTAGTCGATGATCTCCAGCAGGTCCTGCTTCGCGGTGGGGAAGATCTTCACCTCATACTGTTCCATGGACACGTCCCCTCAGTTGGCGGGCCACCGTGAGAAAATCCTCCCCCTGGACGCCGGAAGCGACCTCCTGCTCGGCCACAGCCAGCTTTCCATACAGGTCGATGAGCGCCTGCTGCCGTTCATATTCCTCCATACTGAGTACCACCATGTCCCCGGTGCCGTTGCGGGTGATATAGACCGGCTGACGGGTCTGGCGGCAGAAATCGGAGATCTCATTGGCGCTGTTTCGCAGATCGGAGATCGGACGAATGGTCGGCATGACAGCCACCTCCTTCTATGGACAGTATAGCAGAATTATGAGTAAATATCAAATGAAATTTATCACAAAGGGAGGTGATCCAAATCGGCAGCGGAAACTGGATCGTAGACAACCTGAACTCCGCCCTGAACACCTGGAACGGCAAGCTGGCGGAGATCTGGGAGCTGGTCAGCACCAGCCCGGAGGACTTCAAGGGCGGCGGGATCTGGGAGGTAGTCGTAGGGATCAACGGCGGGCTCCAGGCCATCGGCTACGCCCTGCTGGTGCTGTTCTTTGCCGTTGGCATCGTCAAGACCTGCGGCGGGTTTGCCGAGCTGAAGAAACCGGAACTGGCCTTCAAGTGCTTCATTCGCTTCATTCTGGCCCAGGCCGCGGTGGGGCATGGGATGGAGCTGATGATGGCCCTGTTCCGGGTGGCCCAGGGGATGGTGTCCACCATTATGACCTCCTCCGGCCTGTCGGCCCTGACCGCCACCACCCTCCCGGACGAGATGGTGGCCATGATCGAAGATGTGGGATTGATCGAGAGCATCCCCCTTTGGGCCATCACCCTGCTGGGGTCCCTGTTCATCTGGGTGCTGGCCCTGGTGATGATCCTGACGGTGTATTCCCGCTTTTTCAAGCTGTACATCGCCACGGCCATCGCCCCCGTCCCCCTGGCCAGCTTCGCGGGACAGCCCTCCAGCAGCATCGGCGTGTCCTTTCTCAAAAGCTACGCCGCCATCTGTCTGGAGGGCTGTGTCATCGTATTGGCCTGTGTCATTTTCTCGGCCTTTGCCTCCGCACCGCCCGCGCTCTCGGACAGCACACTGGCCCCGGCCACCATCGTGTGGAACTATGTGGGCGAATTGGTGTTCCATATGCTGGTGCTGGTGGGGGCCATCAAGATGAGCGACCGTCTCATCCGGGAACTGATGGGCCTGGGCTGATCACAGGCCCTGGGTGTCCACCATGGAGCGCCCCTCGGCTCTGGCCTGCCGCACCCGGCGGGCCAGGGCAGCTCCGGCCAGCCGGTCAGCCAGCACATCGCCCACCGTTACCGCCGCCCAGCGGAGGAAGGTCACCACCCAGGAGAGGGCCGCAAGCCCCACCAGGGCCAGGAAGATCCCGTCCGCCAGGGCGGTGTGGGCCTGATACCAGCCGTGGCACACGGTGAGCATCCCCAGGGCGAACAGCATCGGGAGACCCAGGCGGAGCCGAAAGGCCAGCCGGAGCAGCGGGAGCAGGAGCGATACACCAAGCATCAAAAACAAATACGCCATGCGGGAGACCTCCTTCTACGGTTTTTGGCATGGTACCATAGCCGGACGGCGTTTGCAACGGTCTGTCTGGCAAAAGCAAAAATAGAGAGGTGAACGACATAGAAGTACGGATCAACAAGGAAGTCCGGGACTACCAGGAGGGCATCTTCTTCGGCCTGACCCTGCGGCAGTTCCTCTGCGCCCTGGGCGCTGTGGCGGTGGCCCTGGCGGTCTATTTTTTCCTGGGGCCTGCCCTGGGCGGGGCGGATGTGGGCTGGGCCTGTGTCCTGGCCGCCGCCCCCTTTGCCCTGTGCGGCTTTTTTCAGTACAACGGCATGAAGTTTGAGCGGTTCCTGATCGCGGTGATTCGCTCGGAGCTATTATATCCTCGGCATCTTGTGTTCAAATCGGACAATCTCTATGCAAAATTGATGGAATACACTTCGATGAAGGAGGATCTCAAGATTGATTAGAACCCTGCAAAACACCATCAAACAGGACAAAGAATGTTTTGCGGTTCCAAAATCAGTACAGGACACCATCCCCATCCAGCGCCTCTGGCCGGATGGGGTGTTTCAATTCGGCAGCAAGTATTCCAGGACCCTGCGGTTCAGCGACATCAACTACGCCATCGCCTCCAAGGAGGACAAGACGGCCATGTTCCTGTCCTACTCCGAGCTGCTCAACGCCCTGGACACCGGCTCCACCACCAAGCTCACCATCAACAACAAGCGGGTGGACCGGGAGAATGTGGCGCGGGACATCCTGCTCCCCCGGCGGGATGACTTCCTGGACGGCTACCGGGCGGAGTACAACACCATGCTGATGGACAAGGCCACCGGCGCCGCCAACAGCGTGGTGCAGGAGCGGTACCTCACCCTTTCCGTCCACCGCAAGAGCGCGGAGGAGGCCCGCGCCTTTTTCGACCGGGCCGTCCACGATGTCTCCGCCCACCTCCACCACCTGGACTCCCACTGCGAGGAGCTGGACGCCGTGGGGCGGCTGCGGGTCCTCCATGACTTCTACCGCCCCGGCGAGGAGAGCGGCTTCCGCCTGGACCTGCAAGAGCGTATGCGGAAGGGCCACTCCTTCAAGGACACCATCTGCCCGGACAGCCTGGAGTTCAGAAAGGACCACTTCATCATGGGGGACAAGTATGGCCGGGTGCTGTTTCTCAAAGAATATGCCTCCTACATCAAGGACTCCATGATCCACGAGCTGACCGCCCTGGACCGGGACCTGATGCTGTCCATCGACATCATCCCCGTCCCCACGGACGAGGCAGTGCGGGAGCTGCAGAGCCGTCTGCTGGGCGTGGAGACCAATGTGACCAACTGGCAGCGCCGGCAGAACAGCAACAACAACTTCTCCGCCGTTGTCCCCTATGACCTGGAGCAGCAGCGCAAGGAGACCCGTGAAATGCTGGACGACCTGACCACACGGGACCAGCGGATGCTGTTCGCGGTGGTGACGCTGGTGCATCTGGCGGACAGCAAGGAGGAGCTGGACAGCGATACGGAGGCCCTCCAGTCCACCGCCCGCAAGCACCTGTGCCAGCTTGCCACCCTCAACTGGCAGCAGGCGGACGGGCTGGTGACCGCCCTGCCCCTGGGCCTGCGGCGGATCGACGCCCTGCGCACCCTCACCACCGAGGCCCTGGCCGTCCTCATGCCCTTCAAGGCCCAGGAGATCCAGCACCAGGGCGGCGTGTACTACGGGCAGAACACCATCAGCAAAAACCTCATCCTGGCCAACCGGAAAGAACTGCTCAACGGCAATGGATTTGTGTTGGGCGTCTCCGGCTCCGGCAAGTCCTTCACCGCCAAACGGGAGATGGTGGGGCTGGCCCTCTCCACTGAGGATGATATCATCGTCATCGACCCGGAGTCCGAGTACCGGCCCCTGATCGAAGGACTGGGCGGCGAGGTGGTCAGCATTTCCGCCACCTCCTCCAACCACATCAACGCCATGGACATGGAGCAAGGGTATGGCGATGGGGAGAATCCCGTTGTCCTCAAGTCTGAATTCATCCTCTCCCTGTGTGAGCAGCTCATGGGGGCCGGGAAGCTGTCCGCCAAGGAGAAATCCATCATCGACCGCTGCACCGCCCTGTGCTACCAGGACTACATCCGGGGCGGCTGGACGGGGACGCCGCCCACCCTCCGGGACTTCCACGCCGAGCTGCTCCGCCAGCCGGAGGCGGAGGCCAGGGATGTGGCCCTGGCCATTGAACTGTTTACCGAGGGCAGCCTGAACACCTTCGCCAAGCCCACCAATGTGAATACCAGCGCCCGCATCCTCTGCTATGACATCCGGGACCTGGGCAAGCAGCTCCTGCCTGTGGGAATGCTGGTGGTGCTGGACAGCGTGTTCAACCGGATCGTCCGCAACCGGGCGCTGGGGCGCAACACCTGGGTGTATATCGATGAGATCTATCTGCTGTTCCAGCATGAGTACAGCGCCAATTTCCTGTTCACCCTCTGGAAGCGTGTCCGCAAGTACGGCGCCTGTTGCACCGGCATCACCCAGAATGTGGACGACCTGCTCCAGTCCCACACCGCCCGCACCATGCTGGCCAACAGTGAGTTCCTGGTCATGCTGAACCAGGCGGCCACCGACCGGGAGGAGCTGGCCAAGCTGCTGAACATCTCGGACAACCAGCTCTCCTACATCACCAACGTGGACTCGGGTCGGGGGCTCATCAAGTGCGGCAGCACCATCGTCCCCTTCGTGGACCACTTCCCCAAAAATAAACTCTATCAGCTGATGACCACCAAGCCCGCCGACCTGAACGCGGCCTGAACCGTGGGGAGGTGATGGAACATCCAAGAGCGGAAGATCAAGGAGAAACCTGTGGCGGCAAAGACCGTGTCAGAAAAGGTCAAGTCCGCCCCCAAGGAACTGGCCCGGCGCGGGCTGGAGAGTGGCGTGGACCGGCTGCGGGGCCAGCTTCGGGATGCGGCCCAGCAGGGCCAGAGGGACGCCTACGGCGGAGACGCCCTGGAGGACACCGGGGCGGAGGGCTTCCGGCGGGGCATCCATGGCATGGAACGGCTGTTGAA
>ULVV01051336.1_pt1 | contig 32946 bp, 23 predicted proteins | sample 1959761 | NCBI WGS metagenome assembly ULVV01 (sample SAMEA4835795, study PRJEB28245) | human gut metagenome | biome: gut microbiome; material: fecal sample | place: Denmark | collected 2008
TTCCACGAGCCGTACGTCGAGACGCGCACGTTCACCGATATCGTCACGCTGACGGAAGATAACTTCCAGACCGAGGTGCTCGATGATCTGGGCCTCATCATCATCGACTTCTGGGCCGAGTGGTGCCAGCCGTGCAAGATGATGGCGCCTGTCTTTGCCGAGCTCAACGGGGAAGAAGACAAGGTCAAGTTCTGCAAGGTCAACGTCGACGAGCAGCCGAACCTCGCTTCGATGTTCGGTATCGACTCCATCCCGACGCTCGCCGTCGTGCAGGACCGCCACACGCTGACCGGCATGGTCGGTGTGCACGATAAGGCCGACATCAAGGCGATGCTGGAGAAGTGCAAGGCATGAGAATTCGATACAACGAAGACGCGGAGGTCGTCGCCCGCCTGCGCGCCGCGCTCTTAAAGCGCGATTTACAGTGCCCCTGCCGCTTGCAGAAGATCGAGGACAACGTCTGCATGTGCAAGGAGTTCCGCGACCAGATCGCTGACCCCGGATTCGAGGGCTACTGCCACTGCCGTTTGTACTACAAGGAGAAGTAAAAATCGGTTATAGACCTATGGTATTTTACCACACGTCTGAAAAAGCACCGCCCGAGGCCGGCTCCGCATAAGAAAATATGCGGTTTTGCCTGCACCTTTTTGGCTGAAATACGACCGAAAAAATCTCCCCATACGCCAGTATGGGGAGATTTTTTCAACCGATTTCATCTCAAAAATTCATTGGCAAAACTGCTTCGCACCGAAAAAGAGCAAATTTTGTGCGGAGCCGAGGCGCGGCGGCGCAGGCATGCTGTCGCATGGCAAGACGGCGCAACGAAGGAGTCAGTGCAAAATTTGCCTTTTGCGGCGCATGTTTTCTTATGTGGAGCCGGCCAAAACGGTGCTTTTTCATTCCATCAAGCGCTGCATATCCTGCGGGATAGGCGCTGTAAAGTGTAATTCCTGTCCGGTGACCGGCTGGGTGAACCACAGCTCGTACGAGTGCAGCGCGGGGCGGGCGATGAGGGTTTTGTCCTCCGTGCCGTAGAGCCAGTCGCCCGCGAGGGGATGACCGAGGTGTGCCATGTGGACGCGAAGCTGATGCGTGCGACCCGTCTGTGGGCGCAGGCGCAGGAGCGTGAAGCGGTCGTTTACTTGCAGAGTCTCGTACTCCGTGAGGCTCGGAAGTCCGTCCGCGCACACGCAGCGGCGGATGATGGAGCCCTCCGCGCGGCCGATCGGCGCGTCGATGGCACCGCACGGCGGCTCGACTGTGCCGACGGTGACGGCGCGGTACTCGCGCCGCAGATCGCTTGAATGCAGCGCGCGGCGCAGGCGGTCGTGCACGTAGCCGCTCTTTGCGGCGATGAGGAGACCGGACGTTCCCTTGTCGAGCCTGCTGACAAAGTGCGGCACGCTGCCCTCGCCGAGATAACTCGTCAGCATCGCTGCAAGGCTCGGCGCGGAGGCGTCACCCGACTTCGGGTGCATGGCGACGCCCGCAGGCTTGTTGAGCACGAGCAGGTCGTCGTCCTCGTAGACGATGTCGGGTTTTGCCGCATTTGCGCAGTACAAGTCCTCGCGCGGCGTACGCTCGCTGAGGGCGACGCTGACGGTGTCGCCCACGTGGACGATTGTGTTGACATGGACGCTCTGTCCGTTCAATAAAATGGCGTTTTCGCGCCATTTAAGGCTTTTGAGCAGCGTGTAGGAAAGCTGAAGACTGCCGCGCAGGATGCCTTTGACCATGCGGCCGTCCTCCTCCGGCGTCACGGTGTATGTGAGAATGCGCATGGAAGTTCTCCTTTCCCGAAGTAAACAGCGCGTAAAATTCACACATAGTATACCATCTTCGCACGAAAAATGATATACTGAATCACACTTCGGCGCTGCCGAAAAACAAGCAACAGGAGGGCAATGGCATGGACAAGAGAACCATCTGCCTTTTGAACGATTCCTTTCCGCCCGAGATCGACGGCGTGGCGAACGCCGTCGTGAACTACGCGAAAAACATCACGAAAAGCGGCGAAAACGCCATTGTCGTCACGCCGACAATGCCAGGCGCGGACGACAGCGCGTTCCCATTCCCCGTGCTGCGCTACCCGAGCATCGACACGCGCAAGAAGCTCGGCTACGTGGCGGGCTATCCGTTTTCACCCGAGACCGCGCGCGTGCTGACGGAGCAGAAGGTCGAACTGATGCACACGCATTGTCCCATCACGTCGTGCCTGCTGGCGCGCTCGCTGCGCGCCGTGGTCGACGCGCCGCTCGTGCTGACGTATCACACGAAGTACGATGTCGACATCGCCAAGGCTGTGCGCGGCAAGCTCTTGCAGGAGAGCGCCATTCGCGCGCTGGTGCAGAACATCGCAAGCTGCGATGAGGTCTGGGTCGTGAGCCGCGGGGCGGGGGAAAATCTACGCTCGCTCGGCTACGAGGGCGACTACATCGTGATGGAAAACGGCGTGGACGTGCCGCGCGGGCGGGTGTCTGACGAGGCCATCGCCGCGGCGACGGGCAGATATGACCTGCCGCAGAACGTGCCGGTCTTTCTCTTCGTTGGGCGGCTGATGTGGTACAAGGGTATCCGCATTATTTTAGACGCGCTGAAAACGCTGCGCGAGAAAAATGTCGACTTCCGCATGGTGTTTGTCGGCGAGGGCGCAGACGGCGCGGAGATCCGCAGCTATGCGGAAGAGCGGAAGCTCTCCGACCGCTGCTTTTTCACAGGTGCGATCTCTGACCGCGAGATCATCCGCGCGTGGTATGGCAGATCTGACCTGTTTCTCTTCCCGTCGACGTTCGACACGAACGGCCTTGTCGTGCGCGAGGCCGCAGCCAGCGGTACGGCGACTGTGATGATCCGAAATTCCTGCGCGTCCGAGGGCGTGGGCGACGGGCGAAACGGCTTTTGCATCGAGGAAAACGCCGCGGCGATGGCGGCAAAGCTCGAAGAGCTCTGCCGCGCGCCGGAGGTGATGCAAGTGGTCGGCGAAAACGCCCAGCGCGAGCTGTACATTTCATGGGAGACGGCGGTGCAGCGCGCCATGGCACGCTACGAGGTCGTCATCGACAATTACCGCAGCGGAAAATATCCGAAGCGCGAGCGCTTCGGCGACGAGTTTTTCAAAACGCAGGGTGGGCTGATGGAGGCCTTTGCCAGCGTGGGCGAACTGAGCGAGGAGATCGCCGCGGGGCTGCGCATTGAGCGCGACGAGGCGTTGCAGACCATTGTCCGTTCGCGGCAGGAGCTTCGCGGGCGGTTCGGCGAGACAAAGCAGGAGCTCGCCGAGCGCTACGAGACGATTTTGCAAAAAGTGGACCGCTATTTATGAGAAAAAGACGAGCGAAAATTCGCTCGTCTTTTCTTTTTAATCTTCGTGTTTTGGCTTTTCCGCGGCGAACCACATGTTCCACTGGAAGGAGTACGCCCTACGCGACGCCTCGTCCGCGCAAATTAGACGCACGCGCGACGGCTGTGCGTGCTCATAGCCGTAGTCCATGATGGCGCGCAGGACGCGGTAGGCGGCCTTCAGGTCGCTGTCTGTGCAGGAGAGGGTCAGCGTGTCGCCGTCCGTGAGCGGCAGAAGTTCGGTCGCATGGTCGGAAGAGGGGAGGGCGGAGATGTCCCCGCAGATGATCTCAACGGTCATGGCAGCCTCCTCAGCTGTTCAGATACGCGCGGCACTTCGCCTCCGCGTCGTGCGCAAGCTGTTCTTCGTCGACTGTGACAAGATGACCGTGGTCGACCGTCACACGGCCCTGAACGACTGTGTAGTCAACGGGTCCGCGCACGCCGACAGTGCCGAGCACGCTTTTTGGGTCAAAGCACGAGCCGACGAGCTCGAGCCTGCGCGAGTCGATCATGAAGAGGTCGCAGCACTTGCCGACCTCGAGCGAGCCGATGTCGTCGCTGCGGCCAAGGATGGCCGCGCTGCCGCATGTTGCCATCTTGAGCACGTCGTAACCGCTGGGGGCAGCTTTGCTGCTGTTCAAACGGTGCAGCAGGAACGCGACGCGCAGTTCCTCCATCAGCGATGAGCCGTCGTTCGAGGCTGAACCGTCAACCGCGAGGCCGACCGGCACGCCGAGCTTCAGCATCTCGGGCACGCGGGCGACGCCGGAGGCGAGCTTCATGTTCGAGATCGGGCAGTGCGCCACGCCGGTGTGTGTCTTTGCCAGCACGCGCAACTCCTCGTCGTTGAAGTGGATGCCGTGGGCGAACCAGACGTCGCTGCCCGTCCAGCCGAGGCGCTCCATGTACTCGAGCGGGCGGACGCCCTCGCGTGCGAGCATGAAGTTTTCCTCGTCCTTCGTCTCGCACAGGTGGGTGTGCAGGCGCACGCCGTACTCTCGTGCGAGTACCGCGCTCTCGCGCAGAAGGTCGGCAGACACGGAGAACGGCGAGCACGGGGCGAGCGCAACGCGGTGCATCGCGCCGAACGACTTGTCGTGGTATTTCTCGATGACACGGGCGGAATCGGCCATGATCTCGTCGACCGTCTGCACGACGCTGTCGGGCGGCAGGCCGCCGTCCTTGACAGAGAGGTCCATACTGCCGCGCGAGGCGTACATGCGCGCGCCGATCTCGTCCGACGCGGCAAACTGCGCGCCAATGAGGTCGCCCGCGCCCGCAGGAAAGACATAGTGATGGTCGAAGCAGGTCGTGCAGCCGTGCTTCATCAGCTCGCCAAGGCCCGTGAGCGTCGAGAGGCGGATGACGTCCTCGTCGAGGTTTTTCCAGATCTCATAGAGCGTTTTGAGCCAGTCGAAGAGCTCCATGTTCTGTACTTCCGGCAGGTTGCGGGAAAAGACCTGATAGAGATGATGGTGCGTGTTGACAAGGCCGGGGTAGCAGAGCATGTGGCTCGCGTCAATCACCTTTTCCGCCTCCTGCGGCAGATTTTTACCGATCGCGCGGATGAATCCATCCTCAGCATACAGATCGACGTTTTCATAAACCGTGTCCGCGTCATCACACGACACCAGCGAACGAATGTTTTGAATGAGCAGAGTAGACATAGCAATACCTCTTAGACCCGCGCCAAATGCAGGCAGATTTAGTGAAAAATAGCAAGAAGCGCATTTTGCTGCCTCCAGCGGCAAAACAGCTCAAAAGCCTCGCAGAGTTTCATGCCGCGCACGGCGTGAAATAAATTGGAATTCGTCGCGGAGGAGGACATGCGCGCTCTATTTTGCGCCGCGCACGGCGCAAATGAGTTTGATCGTTTTTTGCCGCGGCGTGTACGTGGCAAAAAACACTTTGCGCGGAGCGAGTGTACGCGCCTGCGGCGTGTGCGCAGAGCGGAGTGCGATCCTACTCAAAAACGGCAACCGAATCGGTTGCCGTTTTTGAAGATTTTTTATCTCTCTTCGCGGAAGTAGCTCAGACCCAGCGATGCGGGCGGCTGATCCTCGCGCTTCTTGCGCAGCGACACGATGATCAGAACGACCAGCGTGACGACGTAGGGGAGCATCTTGTAGAGCTCCTTGATGGCAAGGTTGGTGCCGGTGGGGATGAAGATATAGAGGATGTAGAACCCGCCGAACAGGATGGAGGCCAGCACGCTGACGTTCGGACGCCAGATTGTGAAGATGACGAGCGCGATGGCGAGCCAGCCGCGGTCGCCGAAGGCGTTGTTGGACCAGACGCCGCAGGCGTAGTCCATGACGTAATACAGACCGCCGAGACCCGCGATCATGCTGCCGATGCAGGTGGCAAGGTATTTGTACTTCGTCACGTTGATGCCGGCTGCGTCCGCCGTCGCCGCGCTCTCGCCCACGGCGCGCAGGTGAAGACCTGTGCGGGTGTGCTTGAGGAAGTATGACGCGAACAGCGCGATGACGATGGCAAGGTAGGCAAGGAAGCCGTAGGACAGGAAAACCTGACCGAACCAGCCGCCGACATTCAGGGATTTGCTGAAATAGGCGCTCGTCGCGCTCAGCGCGATGGAGGGGACTTCACTGTCGGTCAGCTTGATGAGCGAGCCGCCGAAGAAGTTGCCGATGCCGACGCCGAACGTCGTGAGCGCAAGACCCGTGACGTTCTGGTTGGCGCGCAGCGTAACGGTCAGCAGGCAGTAGAGAAGGCCCATCAGAAGCGAGCCCAAAAGCGAGCAGAGCATCGGGATACCGATGGCGAGGAACGCGTTCATGTCGGCAGCCGGGGTGGACTGCTCGTAGAAGAACGCGCCGATGACGCCGCAGATACCGCCGACGTACATCACGCCCGGAATGCCGAGGTTCAGGTTGCCGGACTTTTCCGTCAGGATCTCACCGGTGCTGCCGTAGAGCAGGGGAATGCCCTGCATGACCGCACGGGGAAGGAAAGAAGCAAGATCAAACATCGCTCACGCCTCCTTTTTGCCCTTGCGCAGGCTGACCTTGTAGGTGATGAAGAATTCGCTGCCGATGATGAAGAACAGGATGATGCCCGTCAGGATATCGGCGAAGGAGTGGTTCAGGCCGAACACGCTGGAGATCTCGCTCGCGCCGCGGCTCAGAACCACGATAAGAAGGCTCGTGAAGATCATCATGATGGGGTTGAACTTGGCCATCCAGGAGACCATGACCGCGGTGAAGCCGCGTCCGCCGACGATGGTGGTGGTCAGAGTGTGGTCCGTACCGGCGGTGAGCAGCAGGCCGATGAGGCCGCAGATCGCGCCGGAGAGGATCATCGTGCGCACGATGACGCGCTCGACCTTGATGCCCGCATAGCTCGCGGTGCGCTGGCTCTCACCGACAACGGCGATCTCATAGCCGTGCTTGCTGTAATTGAGATAGATGTACATAACGCCCGTGAGGATCGCCACAAGCAGGATCGGGAGGAGGTAGCGCTGGCCGCCGAGAACGGGGAGCCAGCCGGCCTCGGTATTCTGGTTGATGATACCGATCTTGCCCGAGCCCTTGGGCACTTCCCACACGATGATGAAGAACGCGGCGAGCTGTGTCGCGATGTAGTTCATCATGAGCGTGAAGAGCGTTTCGTTCGTGTTCCACTTGGCCTTGAAGATACCGGGGAGGAAGCCCCACAGCGCGCCTGCCGCGACGGAGGCGACGATCATAATGACGATGAGAAGACCGTTGGGGATCTTGCCGCCAAGGCAGATCATGCAGGCCGCGGTGGCAAGGCAGCCGATGAGCACCTGACCCTCGGCACCGATGTTCCAGAAGCGCATCTTGAACGCGGGCGTGACCGCGAGCGAGATGCCGAGCAGGATCGCGAGGTTATGGAACGTGACCCAGCTCTTGCGCGACGTACCGAACGCGCCGTAGAGGATCGTGGAGTAGACCTTGATGGGATTTTCGCCCGTCAGCAGCGTTGTGACGATCGCGCAGACGATCAAAGCGAGCACGATCGCGCCGCCGCGGATCAAAACGGCCTTGTACCAGGGGAGCGTATCGCGCTTGGCGATGTGGAAGAGCGACTGTTTCTTATTCATCTTTGTTGCCTCCCCTCACGAGTGTCATCAGTGCGCCGACCTCGCGCTTGTCGGTCTTTCTGGCGTCGACCACGCCGGAGACCTGACCGCCGCAGAGAACGACGATGCGGTCGCACAGCTCAAGCAGCACGTCGAGGTCTTCGCCGACATAGACGACGGCGACGCCGTGCATCTTCTGCTCTGTCAGCAGGTTGTAAATGGTATAGGAGGTGTTGATGTCCAGGCCGCGCACGGCGTAAGCGGTCATCAGCACGGCGGGGGACTGGGCGATCTCGCGTCCGACAAGCACCTTCTGCACGTTGCCGCCGGACATGCGGCGCACGGGGAAGGACGTGCTGGGCGTGACGACGCCGAGCTCTTCCCAGATGCGGTTGGCGAGCGCTTCGGGATCCTTGCGGTTGAGGAACAGACCCTTACCCTTGCGCCAGGAGCGCAGCATCATGTTGCCCGTCATGCCCATCGAGCCGACCAGGCCCATGCCGAGTCGGTCTTCGGGGACGAACGACATCGAAATGCCGCTCTTGCGGATCTTCATCGGGTCGAGACCGACGAGTTCCTTTTCCTTGCCGCCGTCGGGCGGATAGAACGTGACATGGCCGGAGGCAACGGGGTAGAGGCCCGCAATGGACTCGAGCAGCTCGCGCTGGCCGCTGCCTGCGACGCCCGCGATGCCGAGCACCTCACCCGCGTTGATGGTAAAGCTGACATCGTCCAGACGCTTGACGCCAAGCTCGTCGTAAGCCGTCAGGCCTTCGATGACGAGGCGCTTTTCAACGTCCTTCGGCTCGGGGCGGCTGATGTTCAGGCTCACCGTGTGGCCGACCATCATGTCGGTCAGCGATTGCTGGTCGGCGTCCTTGGTGGCGACGTCACCGACGTATTCGCCCTTGCGCAGCACGGCCACGCGGTCGGACACGTCGAGCACCTCGTGCAGCTTATGCGTGATGATAATGAGGGACTTGCCGTCGGCCTTCATGTTGCGCATGATGGCGAAGAGCTTGTCCGTCTCCTGCGGGGTGAGCACTGCGGTCGGCTCGTCCAGAATGAGGATGTCCGCCCCGCGGTAGAGCACCTTGACGATCTCGACGGTCTGCTTCTGCGAAACGGACATGTCGTAGATCTTCTGATTGGGGTCGATGTCGAACCCGTATTTGTCGCAGATCTCTTTGACCTTTTTGCTGGCTTCGGCAATGTCGAGCTTGCCTTCAAGGCCGAGGATGATATTCTCCGTTGCGGTGAAAAGATCGACGAGCTTGAAGTGCTGGTGGATCATACCGATGCCGTGTTCGAACGCATCCTTGGGGGAGGCGATCGTGACGGGTTCGCCGTGAATGTAGATTTGCCCCTCGTCGGGGAAATAGATGCCGGAGAGCATGTTCATCAGCGTCGTCTTGCCGCTGCCGTTTTCGCCGAGCAGCGACAGGATCTCGCCCTCGTGCAGCTCAAGGTTGATGGCGTTGTTCGCCACCACTTTACCGAACCGCTTCGTGACATTCTCCATTTTAACTGCGCATGCAGTTCCCAAGGCGGTCACCCCTTTTTCCGCTGGAGGGCACAGGAAGAAAACCCCACAGCATTGTATTTGTACAAGTCATATATTAGCATAATTGAACGGCGTTGTAAATGTAAAACAGAAAAAAACACAAAAAAAATTAGAAGCGTACAAAAATTTTTAGCAAAATAGCGATAATTGCCATAAAAAGAAAAAGATATCGGGCTGCCCGAAGGCAGCCCGATATGTAGTAGCAGAAACAATTAGCCGAAATTAGTATCCAGCAGATCAATGCCGTCGATCATGAGCTGGAAGTACGGGGCGGAACGGGCGGTGGACTCAGCCAGATAACCGTCCTGGACGACCTCGGTGTCGGGGGTGTAGTCGGGATCGGTGTCGACGTCAGCCATGTAAGAGGTGACAGGCTGGCCGTCCACGGTGAAGGTGGAGCAGTCGAAGACGTGGAGCTCGCCGCTCTCGAGCTTGGCGGTCGCATCGGCAATGGCCTCAGCGGTGCCCTCGGCAGCAACGTTCTCGTTCAGGTCGGTCAGCACGACGGAGCCGGTAGCAAGGGTGCCGGTCCAGTCAGCGTCGATGGCATCGCCGTTCATGGCAGCCTTGATGGCGTACTCATAGTAGGGGGCCCAGTCGATGCGGGAGGAGATCAGATAGGTGTTGGGGCAGGCGGCCTCGGTGGAACCGTTGTAGGAAACGTCGGGAACACCGGCGGTCTCGCAAGCGGTGGGAGCGCCCATGGAGTCGGCGTGCTGGCTGATGAGCTTGCAGCCGTTCTTGATGAGCTTCTGCGCGCCTTCCTTCTCGGCGGTCTCGTCATACCAGCTGCCGGTGAAGGTGACTTCCATCGTGGCAGTGGGGCAGACGGAGCGAGCGCCCAGGAAGAAGGAGGTGTAGCCAGAGATAACCTCGGCATAGGTGAAGGCGCCGACGTAGCCGATCTTGGCCTCGTCTGCGGTGAACTCACCGTTGGCGATCATCTCGTTGAGCTTCATACCGGCAGCGATACCGGCGAGGTAACGGCCCTCATAGATGGAAGCGAAGGCGTTGTGGTAGTTGCTCAGACCCTCGGTGTGCGCCTTGGTGCCGGTGGAGTGGCAGAACTGCACGTCGGGGAAGTCCTTCGCGGCCTGGATCATGTAGTCTTCGTGACCGAAGGAGTCGGCGAAGATGATGTTGCAGCCGGCGTCGGCGAGCTCAGCGGCCTTGTCGTAGCACTCCTGACCTTCGGGAACGTTGGTCACGATGGTGTACTCGACGCCGAGCGTCTCGCAGGCCTCTTTCGCAGCGTTGATGAAGTTGAGGTCGTAGGTGGAGTTTTCGTCGTGGAGCATGATGAAGCCGACCTTGAAATCGGCAGCATCGGAGTTGTCCTGGGTGTCGCCGTTGTTGGAGTCGTCCTTCTTATCGCCGCAGGCGACAAGGGCGAGAACCATCACGAGACTCAGGAGCAGTGCAAGGAACTTCTTCATTTCGGTAAATCCTCCTTAAATTTTACGGCAATCAAAAGATTTGAATACCGTTATCACCATGATACATAAAAAGGAAAAATTTAGCAACAGGAAAAAGAAAAAATGAGGGTCAAACTTGACCAAAAAAGCAGCATGAATTTTTGTCCATAGCGGAGAAAGCGCGAAAAAAAGGGCCCGCTTTTTGAAACGGACCCTTTTTAGGAAGGTTTGGCGGGATTTACATCTGCACGCGGGTGCCGGTCTTGCCCTCGATGCCCTCGGCAGCCTTTTCAAGCAGCGTGATGAGCGCGACGCGGCCGGGCTTGCTCTCGGCAAACGACATGGCGGCCTGAACCTTCGGCAGCATGGAGCCGGGGGCAAACTGCTTTTCGTCGATATACTTGCGCGCCTCGTCCGGCGTCAGGGTGTCGAGACCCTTCTGGTCGGGCTTGCCGAAGTTGATGGCGACCTTCTCGACCGCTGTCAGGATGACGAGCATGTCCGCGTCGAGCAGCTCTGCGAGCTTGGCGGAGGCGAAGTCCTTGTCGATGACCGCGGGCGTGCCGTAGAGCTTGCCGTCACGGCGCACGACGGGGATACCACCGCCGCCGACCGTGATGACGACCGTACCGTTGTCGACGAGCGCCTTGACAGTGTTCTTTTCAATGACGTCGATCGGCTTGGGGGAGGGAACGACCTGACGGTAGCCGCGGCCCGCGTCCTCGACCATGGTGTAGCCCTTTTCTGCGGCGATGCGGTCGGCAGTCTCCTTGTCGTAGAACGCGCCGACGGGCTTGGTGGGGTGCTGGAAGGCGGGGTCAGCCTCATCAACGAGCACCTGCGTGACGACGGTCGCGACGTCCTTGTTCATGCCGCGGGAGGCGAGCTCGTTGCCGATGGCGTTCTGCAGGTGGTAGCCGATGTAGCCCTGGCTCATCGCACCGCACTCGGGGAAGGGCATGTCGGACTTGATGGTCCCCGCCTCGGCGGCGGTGGCCATGCCGAGGTTGATCATGCCGACCTGCGGGCCGTTGCCGTGGGCGATGATGACCTCGTTGCCCTGCGCGATCAGGTCGACGATGGGCTTTGCGGTCTCGGTGACGAGGGCGAGCTGCTCATAGGGCGTGTTGCCCAGCGCGTTGCCGCCCAAGGCGATGACGATTCTCTTGCTCATAATGACTATCTCTCCTTTGATTTTTTGAAAACTCTCTTCTCTCAAAAGCGGCTGTGCCGCCTTTTTACAAATGAAATGCGCGATGTTAGAACATCTTGCGCTCTTCGCCGGACTTGTCCATCTCCATCAGCGCGCGGACGGGGTCTTTGACCTGCGCGAGGAACATCATTGCGGCGATGATATAGGGCTTGTAGGAAGCCTGCTTGTACAGGGGGACGATATAGCGGTCGAACACGCTGTTGTCGACCTCGCCCTCAGGGCAGGAAAGGCCGGTGATGTCGGCGGGCAGGCAGTGGAGATAGAGCGCCTTGCCGTCCTTCGTGAGCTTCATCATCTCCTCGGTGCAGGCCCAATCCTTGTGCTCGGCGTTCTGCGCGAGCAGCTTTTTCTCCAGCTCATCGATGCCGTCCTTGTCGCCGGCCTGATAGAGCTTCGTGCGCTCCTCCATGGCCTTGAACGGCGCCCAGGACTTGGGATAGACGATATCGGCGTCCTTGAAGGCTTCCTTCATGTCGTTGCACTTCTTGAAGCTGCCGCCGGTGGCCGCCGCGTTCTTCTTGGCGATCTCCTCGACCTCGGGCATGACCTCGTAGCCCTCGGGGTGGGCGAGCGTGACATCCATGCCGAAGCGGGTGAAGAGGCCGATAACGCCCTGCGGGACGGAGAGGGGCTTGCCGTAGCTCGGGGAATAGGCCCATGTCATGGCGACCTTCTTGCCCTTGAGGTTCTCCACGCCGCCGAAGTAGTGGATGATGTGGAGCATATCGGCCATGCACTGCGTCGGGTGGTCGACATCGCACTGGAGGTTCACGAGCGTCGGGCGCTGCTCGAGGATGCCGTCACGGTAGCCCTCTTCGAGCGCGTCCATGAAGGTCTTCTGATACTTGTGGCCCTCGCCGATGAACATATCGTCGCGAATGCCAATGACGTCGGCCATGAACGAGACCATGTTCGCCGTCTCGCGCACGGTCTCGCCGTGTGCAATCTGGGACTTCTTTTCATCGAGCACCTGCTCCTCAAGACCCAGCAGGTTGCACGCGGAGGCAAACGAGAAGCGCGTGCGCGTGGAGTTGTCACGGAAGATCGAAATGCCGAGGCCGGAGTTGAAGACCTTGGTGTTCTTGTTGCGTTCGCGCAGGTCGCGCAGCGCGTCGGCCACGGTGAAGACCGCGTCGATCTCCTCGTCGGTCTTGTCCCACGTCCAGTAGAAGTCGGTCTTGTACATGTTATTGATGTGCAGCGTCTCAAGGTGGCGCGCCAGTTCAACAGTCTTGCTCATGGGTGATTTTCTCCTTTATCTGTATAGTATGATCGAAATACCTTGTTTTATTTGCGCCGCGCACGGCGCAAATGATCTTGAACCGTTTTTTGCCGCGACATGCGCGTGGCAAAAAACACTTCTCACGCAGCGCGTGCCGAGCTAGAGGCGAGGCGCGAAGCGGAGTGCAGCCTCTTAATATCAAATGACGGGCGAAGCACGTTATTTGATATTATTACCCGTTAACTCCTGACGGAAGGAGGTGGCAGAGCCGTCCTTGTTCTCGGGCTTGTAGAGACCGGGGACAGCCGCGTACAGCGCCGCGCAGGTGACGAGGTCCTGCTTCCAGGTGATCTCGTTGGGCGCGTGGGCCTGAGATTCAGCGCCGGGGCCGAAGCCGACGCAGGGGATGCCGTAGCGGCCCTGAATAGAAACGCCGTTCGTGGAGAACGTCCACTTGTCAGTTAAGGGACGGCCAGTGCGCGTGGACATGGCTTTTTCGTCCGCGCCGATGCGCTCGGCACCCCAGAGAGCGTGGTGCGCGTCGACGAGCGCCTGCACGTGGGGCGCGGTCTCCTTGTTGATCCAGGTGGGGAAGAAAGCCTCGGTCTCGTAGACGTGGCCGGTCCAGGACGGACGGTCGTACATGTACATGGAGACCTTGATGTCGTTCGCGTACTTCTTGCACGCGGGCAGGTCTTCAATCTCCTTCAGGCAGGACTGGTAGGTCTCGCCCGCGGTCATGCGGCGGTCGATGGAGATCGAGCAGCTGTCTGCCACTGCGCAGCGGGAGGGGGAGGTGAAGAAGATCTGGCTTGTGGTGCAGGTGCCGCGGCCAAGAAAGCGTGCATCCTCCCAATGCTCGAGGTTGTACTTCGGGTCGAGCATCTTGACAAGGCCCTTGATCTCCTTGTCGTCAGCGGCGTCGTTCTCGTTGAGGTCGCGTACGTTCAGAATGACCTCGGCCATCTTGTGGATGGCGTTGTCGCCGCGCTCGGGCGCGGAGCCGTGGCAGGAGACGCCGTGCATGTCGACGCGGATCTCCATGCGGCCACGGTGGCCGCGGTAGATGCCGCCGTCGGTCGGCTCGGTGGAGATGACGAATTCGATCTGGTTTCTCGCATCCTCGGGGCCCTTGAAGTATTCGTTGACGATGGACTGCCAGCACATGCCGTCGCAGTCCTCCTCCTGCACGGAGCCGACGACCATGATCTTGTAGCCATCGGGAATGAGGCCGAGGTCCTTCATGATCTTCGTGCCGTAGGCTGCCGCGGCCATGCCGCCCTCCTGGTCGCTGCCGCCGCGGCCGTAGATGACCTTGTCATCCTCATAGCCCTCGTACGGGTCGTGCGTCCAGTTCTCGCGGTTGCCGATGCCGACGGTGTCGATGTGGGAGTCGATGGCGATGATCTTGTCGCCCGAGCCCATCCAGCCGATGACGTTGCCGAGCGCGTCGAACTCGACCTTATCGTAACCGAGCTTCTTCATCTCCTCGGCGATGCGGTGGGCGACGCCCTTTTCCTCGCAGCTCTCGCTGGGGATGGCGATCATATCACGCAGGAAGCGGGTCATATCGGGGCCGTAGGCCTGTGCGGCTTTCTTGATGGCTTCGAAATCCATGGTAAAACCTCCGTTAAAAGTAATAGTATTTTCTGTCGATCGGGGTTAATTTTCTGTTACACTGTCCTTATCATAGCATAAGAACGGCAGTTGTCAAACAAAAAATTTGTGTTTCAAAATTATTTTAAGAAAATGATTGCAATTCGATCAATTTATGGTATTATAGGGATGAAAGAACATGCCCGTGCCGATGGAAAGCTGTGCAACTTGCACAGCAAAATGCCCGGGCAGGCAGAGGAGGGATAGACCATAGAAGCCGCAACGCTGAAGACCCTGGAGCAGGTCGCAAAGGGTATCGCCGCGACCTTTGGCAGTCATTGCGAGGTGGTGATCCACGATGTGGGCGCCAAGCACCCCGAGCATTCCATCGTTGCCATTGAAAACGGCCACGTCACGGGCCGCAAGGTGGGCGACGGCGCGTCGCACGTTGTTTTGGAGCAGGTGCGTCAGGCCGACGCGCAGCCGAGCGACCACTTGAGCTACCTCACTAAAACGCCGGATGGGAAGATCCTGAAATCTTCCACCATGTACATCCGCGGCCGGAACGGCAAGGTCGCTGCGATCCTTGGCATCAATTACGACATTTCCTCGCTCCTGATGGTCGAGGATGCGGTGCACGAGCTGATCGACACGAAGGACGAGACGCAGGGCGAGCCGGAAAAGATCGTGAACGTCAACGATCTTCTGGATGAGCTTATTGCCCAGTCCGTCGCGCTCGTCGGCAAGCCTGTCGCCCTGATGAACAAGGAGGACAAGATGCGCGCCATCGGCTTTTTGAGCCAGAGCGGGGCGTTCCTCGTCACAAAATCCGGAGACAAGATCGCAAAATACTTCGGCATATCCAAATATACACTATATTCTTATATTGACAAACAACAGGAGGAGAAGTGAACCATGGGCAAGATCGATTTGACCATCAACAAGACCGGCCTGCAGCACAACATTGAGAAGGCCAAGGAAAACAACGTTATCATCCCGACCATCGCGCAGATGCAGCATCCTGAGACCATCCCTGAGAAAATTCAGGAAAAGCTCAAGACTGTCGGCCTTTGGGACGTCAACCCGCTGAACCTCTTCCGCATCACGTGGAAGAACGAGGCCAAGGAGTCCGGCGGTCTCTTCCAGGAGGTGCCGAACTATGTCGAGATCCCGTCCGAGCTCTCCGGCGTTCCTTGCCGCATCCTCGCCATGGCGGGCAAGTGGTTCCCCACGGGCTGCCACAAGGTCGGCGCTTCGTTCGGCTGCCTCGCCCCGCGCCTCGTCACCGGCCAGTTCGACGCGACGTATCATCACGCCGTGTGGCCCTCCACCGGTAACTACTGCCGCGGCGGCGCGTTCAACTCGAAGCTCCTCGCCGTCGACTCCGTCGCCATTCTCCCCGCGGAGATGAGCAAGGAGCGCTTTGAGTGGCTCAGCAAGATCGCCGGTCAGGTCATCGCAACGCCGGGCTGCGAGTCCAACGTCAAGGAGATTTTCGACAAGACCTGGGAGCTCAAGCAGGACCCAAGCATGATGATCTTCAACCAGTTTGAAGAGATGGGCAACCCGCTGTGGCACTACAATGTCACCGGCTACGCCCTTGCAGACCTCTTCGAGGCCGTGAAGAAGCCCGGCCAGCGTCTTGCGGGCGCGTGCTTCACCTCCGGTTCCGCCGGTACGATGAGCGCGGGCGACCTTTTGAAGGAACGCTATCCCGACATGAAGCTCGGCGTGGGCGAAGCGCTCCAGTGCCCGACGATCCTGAATAACGGCTTCGGCGGCCACCGCATTGAGGGCATCGGCGACAAGCACATCCCCTGGATCCACAATGTGAAGAACACTGACATGGCCATCGCCATCGACGACGAGGATTCCCAGCGTTTGCTGCGCCTTTTCAACACGGCAGAGGGCAAGAAGTACCTCAAGGAAGAGCTCAAGCTCTCCGACGAGCTCATCGAAAAGCTCACCTGGCTCGGCATCTCCGGCATCGCAAACGTCCTGTGCTGCATCAAGATGGCCAAGTACTATGAGCTGACCGAGGACGATGTCGTCTGCACCGTTCTGACCGACTCCGCTGTGATGTACGGCAGCCGCATTGAGGAGCTCAACGAGATGCACGGCGCGTACAACGCCGAGGAGGCCCGCCTTGACCACAACCTTCACATGCTCGGCCTGAAGACCGACAGCATGATGGAGCTGACGTACGAGGACCGCAAGCGCATCCACAACCTCAAGTACTACACCTGGGTCGAGCAGCAGGCGCGCGACGTTAAGGACCTCAACGCTCTCTGGTACGACACCAAGGGCACGTGGGACGCTGTCCACGCGCAGGCGAAGGAGCTCGACGAGCTCATCAACGAGTTCAACGAGGCCACCGGCCTTCTCAAAGCGCTCTAAGAGCGCGAAAGGGGAGCAGGAACCCCTTGCTCCAAACCCTGTTAGGATGATAAAAGGGGGTATCTCGAAGAGATGCCCTCTTTTTTATACCCCTCAAAGGGGGGGACGCGCCCTGCGGGCGCGGGGAAAGCAGCGCCGCAGGCGCTGCACGAATGCGACCCCCATTTTCTTTCCCGAGAAAGATAACGGGCGTCGCCCGTCCAAAAGAAAGGCGTTTAGATTGGCAGTCTCAGGCTTGAAGGGGCCTTTGGCCTCCGGAATGCAACTGCCTGCGCACGGCGAAGCCGCGTTAGCATTGCTATACGACTTGCCTCTGCTCCTATCATCCGCTGTTGCGCAGCCGTTGGCGGCTCTGCTGCCTTACGGATGCGGCACACCCCTTGCGGGTGCCGCTCTGCCAATCTTGTAGAAGTGCGCAGTAATTACCATCTACCGCCAGTCTCCACAATGCGGCGAGCGAAGCAATGCCGCTATTTCGCAAGCAGTCTGCCGCCAAGTAAACGTCACTCGCGCCTCACGATAGTAAGGCGCGGTTGAGAGTTGTCACGAAACGCAGGGGTTCATGGCGAAGCCATGTACACCGCACCCACACTGTGCAGCGCGTGCAGTTCTTCAAGCTACAGACTGCCAATGTGCGGGGTCAAGGGGTAAGACCCCTTGCCTTTCTCTGTGGGTTCCAAAGGGGGTATTCTCTTTGGAAAGAGAATACCCCCTTTGTCTCGCGCCCCCCTGCGAATAGGGGGACAAAAAGCAGCAGCGCTTTCACGCTGCAAAAACCCACCGCGCAGCGCGCGGACAATAAGGAGTTATTATGTTAAAAAACGTCAAATGCGCCCGCTGCGTCAAGTGCGGGAAAGAATACGAGGCCACGGCGAACCTCACGAACTGCTCGTGCGGCGGCATTCTCGACATCATCTATGACTACGACTACATCAAAAAGAACCTGACGAAGGAAACGCTCAAGTCCCGCCCGAACACGATGTGGCGCTACCGCGAGCTGCTGCCGGTCGAGGAGACGACACCCGACACGCCGCTGCGCGTGGGCTGGAGCCCGCTCTACGAAGAGCCGCGCCTTGCAAAGCAGCTCGGCCTCAAAAAGCTCTGGGTCAAGGACGACGGACAGAACCCGACGGCGTCGCTCAAGGACCGCGCGTCCGCCATGGCGGTCGCCAAGGCGGGGGAGGCGGGCGCGAAGATCATCGCCTGCTCGTCCACGGGCAATGCCGCGAGCTCTCTTGCGGGCAACGCCGCGGCCGCGGGCCTCAAGACCTTCATCTTCGTTCCCGAGCGCGCGCCCAAGGGTAAGGTCGCGCAGCTGATGACCTTCGGCGCAAACGTGATCTCCGTCAAAGGCAACTATGAAGAGACGTTCGAGCTGTCGAAAAAGGCCATCGACAAGTGGGGCTGGTACAACCGCAACGCGGCCATCAACCCGTACCTCTCCGAGGGCAAGAAGACCGTTTCGATCGAGATCGCCGAGCAGCTCGACTGGAAGATGCCGGATTATCTCGCCATCTCCGTCGGCGACGGCTGCACCATCGCAGGCGTGTGGAAGGGCCTCAAGGACCTGTACGCCATCGGCTTTATCGACAAGCTCCCGCGCCTCATTTCCGCGCAGGCCGAGGGCTGCCACCCCATCAACCGCGCCATCGCGGAGAACAAGCCATGGGAGCCGATGGAGGAGAACACGCTGGCCGACTCCATCGCCGTCGGCGTGCCGCGCAACGCGGACAAGGCGCTCATGGCGATCCGCGAGTCGAACGGCATCGTCGTGAACGTGACGGACGAGGAGATCATGGCGGCGCAAAAGCTGCTCGGCACGACCTGCGGCGTCTTCGGCGAGCCCGCGGGCGTCACTGGCACGGCGGCAGTCAAGAAGCTCTGCGAGCAGGGCGTGCTCGGTGAGAACGACACGGTCGTCTCCGTCGTGACGGGCAATGGACTCAAGGATGTGGCCAACGCCATCAAGTTCTGCGGCGAGCCGATGAGCCTGCCGAACGACCTTGACCTGCTGGTCGAGGAATTCGACAAGCGCGGTATCAAGACCGAAGCGTAACAGAAAAAGAAGAGCCCCGCGAATCGCATGATCCGCGGGGCTCTTTTCATACAAAATTCTTTTTGACAAATGGGATCTGATGAAGCAGCGCTGAGACGAGGAACGACAGCGCGCCGATGATCAATGTCAGCAGGGGAACGGAGAAAAACACGTTGAGTGACAGCGTGTTGAAGTGCAGAAAAATGTCGAACGATTCGATGAACAGCGGGTGTACGAGGTACGCGCCGAAGCTCCAGCGCGACAGCGCGCGAATGCACCTGTGACACTTTTCGCTTAAGTTCGGGAAGTTCAGATGCTCTTTGGCAAAGACGAACAGCCCCACGCAGACAAACAGTACATTGAGCGAATCGTAGCCGTAGAACAGCTCTGTTGCCGCGCCCTGCAAACGTGAGGCGAACGACGTCAGCACGACCGTGAGGACGAAGCCGAGCACACCGAGCGCGTAAAGCACACGCTTTGCGGTCAAGGAAAACTCCTTGCGGACCAAATAGTAACCGAGCACAAAGTAGGGGACGAAGCCGAGCGTGAAATGATAATAGAATTTGCCCGTGAGCGCCTTGAATTCAGCGCAGTACTGCCACGAGAGAAGCGACACGGCCGACGCAATCTGCGGCAGCAGGAACGTAAAGATGAGCGTGAGCAGTAGAAAATAGCGCAGGAGCTTTTCATCCCGCACGATGGGGCGAAGAAACGGTACGATCAGATACAGTCCCACGATCATAAAGAGGAACCACATGTGATAGTGACCGTTGAGAAACTGTTGCAAAATAAGGTTCGTCGGGCATCCCTCGAAGTTCACCATGAAGACGGCGTAGAGCGCCGACCAGAAGACAAACGCTGTGACAAGACGGAGAACATTCTTTTTGAGAATGTGCAAAAGACTCTGCGAGCCGGAGAGGAACAGCGAGCCGCTGATCATCACGAAAACCGGAACAGCCCAGCGCACAGCACTGTCGTAAAGGTTAAAGGCTTGCCAGGCTCTTGAATAGACGTCCGTATCGGCCCAGTGCTGCGCGGACAGATGCAGCACGATGACGGCGAAAGTCGCCAGAATGCGCAGTACGTCAAAATACGCGATGCGCTGAGGTTGCGTCTGTTCCATACTTAACGTTCGACCGCCTTTTCAGGATCGGCGTTCTCTGCCGGTGCGGTCTCCTCGGCAGCGGGGGAGGCAGACTCATCCGCTGCGGACTCTGCCGAGGCAGCTTCGGCCTCCTGCGCCTGCTGGGCGGCCATGGCCTCAGCGCGTCCTTCTTCGCGCGCCTGCTTTACGGCCTCCTCGCGGGTCTTTTCCGCCTTGGCGCGCTCCTTTTCGACCATGTGCTGAGCGTGCTTATTTTGCAGCTTGAACACCAGCCGCAGCACGAACACGAACACCACGATCGCAAGGCCGAGCCAGCTCCAGAACTTGAGCTCGAAGAGCGTCTTGACCGTCCAGTACTTCGCCTGCATGCCGAGGAAGCAGAACAGGATCGACACGGCCAGCGCCGCGCCGAACAGCAGCACCAACAGCACCGACTTGACGGCGCTGTGCTTGCGCACGCGCAGGTGCGCGATCAAAAACAGCAGACTCAGCAGAAAAAACGCAGGGAACTGCGCAAATAAAATTTCCCTCAGATCCATATCTTACCTCACAGTGCGCATTTGCCGCGCTTCAAGTATTCGCCCATCTTGCCGCCGACGACCTTGCCGCCGTCCACCTGCAGCTGACCGCGCAGGTAGACCTTCGACACGCCGCCATTCGTGCGGAAGCCCTCGAACGGCGTGTAGCCCGCCTTGGAGAGCATGTCCGCGCCGTGGAGCACGTGGCTCGCGCCGGGATCGTAGACGACGATGTCGGCGTCGCTGCCCGCAGCGATGACGCCCTTGCGGGGGTAGAGACCGTAGAGCTTGGCGGGATTTTCGCTCAGCGCGCGGCAGACGCCGCCGAGCGAGAGCTTGTTTTCATTGATGGCCACAGTGTAGACGACCTCGCCACGCGTTTCGACGCCGGGAAGACCGCCGGGGATCTTCGTAAAGTCGTCGCGGCCCATGTCCTTCTGCTCGAGCGTGAACGAGCAGTGGTCGGTCGAGATGGTCTGCACCTCGCCGCGGCGCAGCGCCTTCCAGAGCGCTTCACTGTCTTCCTGCGAGCGGATCGGCGGCGCGCAGACGTAGCGCGCAGCGGAGGAAAAGTCGGGATCGTAGTAAACGCCGTCGTCGAGCGCCAAATACTGCGGGCAGGTCTCGACATACACGGTCTGTCCGCGGCGGCGCGCCGCGGCGATCTCGTCAAGAGAAGCACGGTTCGTCGTGTGGACGATGATGACGGGCGCGTCGGCCGCCTGCGCGATGCGCAGCAGACGCGAAACAGCCTCGGCCTCTAAATAGTCGGGGCGGGAGATCGGGTGCGATACGACGTCCGCGCCCAGGCCGCTCGCCTTGAGTTCGGCGATGCGCGCGTCGATGACGCCCGCGTTCTCGCAGTGGACGCCAGCGATGCCGCCGCGGACCTTGAGCGCTTTCAGCGCGCGGTAAACCGCGCCGTCGCCGATCATCATGGCGGGGTAGGTGAGGTACATCTTGAAAGATGTGATACCGGCGTCGAACATCGCGTCGAGCTCAGACTCGATGCTCTCGTTCCAGTCGTCGATGGTCATATGGAAGCCGTAGTCGCAGTAGCACTTGCCGTCGGCCTTTTTATGCCAGAGATCAAGCCCATAGGCAAGGGATTCCCCTTTATTGGGGCAGGCAAAGTCGATGACCGTCGTCGTGCCGCCGCGGATGGCGCTTTTGCTGCCGCTTTCAAAGTCGTCGGCCGTCGTGGTGTTGCACACGTCGAGATCGAAGTGCGTATGCGCGTCGATAAAACCGGGGAAGAGCATGCAGCCCGTCACGTCGACGACCTCGCTCTGCGCGGCGAGCTCGGGCGGGATGTGGCCAAGCATTTCGACCTTTTCCCCGTCGATGAGCACGTCGGCGCGGCGGCAGCCGCGGCCACTGACGACATAGCCGCCTCGAAGCAGTGTTTTCATGGAAGAAGCCTCCTTATCTGAGAGAAAAAATTCCGTACCAAATTGGCAAAAGCATAGCATACTTTTTACCCAATTTCCATAGAGTTTGGAAAAAATGTGAGAAGCGCCAAGATTTTTGCCGCAAATTCGGAACAATGCCGTATTGAGAAAGTAGCAGACATACGATACAATAAAATCATACCACATTCCGCTTTTATTTGTACAAAAAGCGAACTTTTGGCGCGCAGACCAACTGAGAGATGTGAAAAGGGGCTGCGTGTCACGAAGAGCGGACAGAGAAAAAGCGGAGTGAAAAAATTGAGGAGGAAAACACTATGCGCAAGTTCCTATCCGTCCTGCTCGCAATGGCGATGGTTCTCAGCCTGACTGTGACCAGCTTTGCGGCGGACACCGCCGCTGATGCGAAAGCCGAGATGGCGGGCAAGACTGTCATTCTGCATACGAATGACGTGCACGGTGCGGTCGAGGGCTACGCCTACATCACCGCGCTCAAGGCCGATTATGAGGCCAAGGGCGCCGAGGTCATCCTCGTTGATGCGGGCGACTACAGCCAGGGCACGAGCTATGTCAGCGTGACCAAGGGCCTTGACGCCATCGAAATGATGAACGCCGCCGGCTACGATGTCGTCACCCTCGGCAACCACGAGTTCGACTACGGCTATGCCCAGCTCAAGGAAAACATGAGCAAGGCCAAGTTCAAGGTCGTCTGCGCGGACGTCTTCAATGAGGACGGCACCCCCATCTTCGACGCCAGCTACACCTACACCACCAAGTCCGGTGTGAAGGTCGGCTTCTTCGGCATGGAAACGCCCGAGACCCAGACCAAGGCCAACCCCGCGCTCATCAAGGGCCTGACCTTCGCTGATAAGGACGCGTTCAACAAGGCTGCCGCCGACCAGGTCGAGGCGCTCAAGGATGCGGATGTCGTCATCTGCCTTGCGCATCTGGGCGTGGACGCTGAGTCCGCTCCTTACCGCTCCACCGATCTCTACGCTGCCGTCAAGGGCATCGACTTCATCGTCGACGGTCACTCCCACACCGTGATGACCAAGGGCGAGAAGGGCGAGCCCATCCAGTCCACCGGTACCGCATTTGCCAACATCGGCGTGATCGTCATCGATGACGCCAGCAAGAAGATCGAGAGCAACTCCCTTTACGAGATCAAGGAAGACACCGCCAAGGACGCGACCGTTGCCGCGGCGGCAAAGGTCATTGTTGACCGCGTCGACAAGGAATACGGCGTTGTGTTCGCCAAGAGCGAGGTCACGCTCAACGGCGCGAAGGCCCCCAACGGCAACCGCGACAGCGAGACCAACAACGGCGATCTCATCACCGATGCAATGCTCTGGAAGGTCATGCAGAACAAGGACGGCCTGACCGTCGATGCTGACCATGTGGTCGCCATCACCAACGGCGGCGGCATCCGCGCTGCCATCAAGCCGGGTGATGTCACCAAGAAGGACATCAACACCGTTCTGCCGTTTGGCAACACGGTCGCAGTCATCTATGTCACCGGCGCAGAGCTTCTTGAAGCGCTCGAGGCTTCCACCTACAGCCTGCCCGTCGGCGGCTTCCCGCAGGTTGCCGGCATCAACTTCACCCTCTCCACGGCTGTCGCTTATGATGCCAATGCCGAGACCTATCCCGCTTCCACCTACTATGGTCCCAAGTCCATCAACCGCGTGACCATCAACAGCATCAACGGCAAGGAGTTCAAGGCCGATGACACCTATGCGGTCATCACCAACGACTTCTGCGGCGGCGGCGGCGACACCTACTATGCCTTTAAGGCAGCTTCTGCCCAGTTCGACACCGGTATTCCTCTGGACGAGGCTGTGATGGAGTACGTCACCACCGAGCTCAAGGGCGTGATCGGTGCGCAGTATGCCGCGCCTCAGGGCCGCATTCTGATGAACCCGTTCAAGGATGTCAAGGTTTCCTCCTGGTTCGGCAAGTATGTCATCGACCTCTACAATGACGGCATCATCAACGGCACCTCCGCCACCACCTATGCGCCCAACGACACCCTGACCTGGGCTGCCGCGCTCAAGCTCCTGCTTGTCAGCAACGGCGATCTCAAGGCTGCGGACGCCACCGGCGCCGACTGGAGCAAGAACACCATCGCCAAGGCTGCTGAGCTGGGCCTCGTTGCCGCCGACCTCGACGGCGCGAAGGATATCTCCCGCCTCGAGTTCTGCCAGGTCGCTGCCAAGCTCAACAAGCTTGCCGAGTCCAAGACCGAGAGCAAGTTCACCGACTGCACCGACGGTTACGTCATGGCGCTCGTCGATGCGAAGGTTATCAACGGCATGACCGAGACCACCTTCGAGCCTGCCGCGTCCCTGACCCGCGCGCAGATCGCCAAGATCATCTATCAGCTTAACCTGATCGAGAAGTAAGGCGAAGCATAATACAACGAAAAGAGCGCTGCTTGAAGCAGCGCTCTTTTTTGCTTCCAACAGGGAAGAGGGAGCCAGGGCATCGCCCCGGCTCCCTCGTTTTTCGCTTTGCTTACAGGTAGAGATAGCTGTACTTATCGCGCACGGTGAGGATCAGAGCCTCAAGCTCGACGGGAAGATCGTTGTCGCAGGAGGCTAAGTCGTATTCCTTCACGCCGTCCTCGTAGCGCAGGCGGACCATGTCGTCGTCCTCGAAGAGCACGCCGTAGTTTTCGCTCTCGTCCATGTCCTCACGCGTATCAAAAAGGGTGAACTTATCGTGGCAGGGTTCGCTTGCGTAGGGGCAGAACTGCGTGCAGTTGCCGCATTCGTTGCACATCTTGTCGACATGGACGATCTCGTGCGAGCCGTCGGCCATCTTGATGACGACATTCGCGCGGTTTGGGCAGGAATCGACGCAGTTTTCACACACGGTGGAGCACTGTAAGCAGCGCTCGCCGTCGCAGACACACTTACTGGCCATCGAGAGGATACCCTTCTTGGCCTGCGCGTCGAACTCGGTCACATCGGCCTCGGCAGGGATGTCGTAGATGTGCGGGTGACCGACGACGATTTCGGCAAAGCGCGCGGCGTCGGCAATGCCCTCGACCACGGTGGCGGGGCCGCGGTGCGCGTCGCCCGCGCAGTACACGCCGGGGATGTTCGTCTCGAACGCGGGACCCTTGCGCTCCATCTCGATGCCGTTTGCGGCCATCAGCTCAGCGTCGACCTGCTCGCCCACGGCGGAGATGACCATGTCGCAGGGAATGGTGAACTGCTCGCCGGATTTGACGGGGCTGCGGCGGCCGCTCTCGTCCGGCTCACCGAGGATCATCTTATCGCACAGGAGCTTGCCACGGCTCTGTTTGACGGGCGCGGCCAGCTCGACGAATTCGACGCCCTCGTCGATGGCGAGCTGTAACTCGTGCTCGTCGGCGGGCATGAATTTCTTCGTGCGGCGATAGAGGATGGTCGCATGCGCACCCATGCGCTTTGCAACGCGCGCGGCGTCCATGGCGGTGTTGCCCGCGCCGACAACGACGATGTTGCCGCTCAGGCAGGGCTTGACCTGCTTTTTCATGCGCTTCATCCACTCGATGACGCCCTGCACGTTGCCTTCAATGTCGAGCTTGCCGGGCTTCCACGCGCCGGTGGCCATCAGGATGTGCGTGTAGCCCATCTTCTTGAGCTGTTCGACGGACGGAGCAGGCTTGCCGAGCTTGACCTCGACGCCGTAGCGCTCCATGAGCGCGACGTCCTTGTCGATGGCCTCGTCGCTGATGCGGAAGGCGGGGATGACATAGCGCGGCACGCCGCCGAGCTTGCGCTCGCGCTCAAAGATCGTGGTAGGAACACCCTCGCGGCCAAGGAAGTACGCCGCGGCGATACCGGTCGGGCCGCCGCCGACGATGGCAACCTTTTTATCCTCGACCGGCTCAGGCATACGGAGGGAGGCCATCAAGGTGTTGTAGCCCTTTTCCGCGGCAAGAAGCTTCATCTCGCGGATGTGGACGGATTCCTCATAGAAGTTGCGCGAGCACTTGCCCTGGCAGCGGTGCGCGCAGATGGTGCCGGTGATAAACGGCAGGGCATTCTTCTCGGTGATGAGCTTCAGTGCTGGGCCGTAGAGCCCCTTGCGGCAGAGCTCAAGGTATTCGGGAATGTCCTGCTCGATGGGGCAGCCGCCCTTGCAGGGCGCGGTAAAGCAGTCGAGCAGCGGCACCTGTTCATCTTTTTTGCGCGAGGGGAGCGGCTTGATTGCCTTGAGGTGGTGGAAGTCGTGCAGCGCGGAGGCGGCAAGGTCGGAGATCGCGGCGGGGTCGTTGCCGGAAAATGCGCGGTAGGGCATATCCTCGACCTTTTCGACCATCTGGTGCAGGCGGTTGTAGCCGCCGGGCTTCAAGATGGTGGTGGCGACGGTGATGGGCCAGATGCCGGCGGCAAAGAGCTTGTCACAGTTGAAGTAGTCCGCGCCGCCTGCGAACGAAATGCGCATCTTGCCGCCAAACTGGTGGGAGATGCGATTGCACATCTCAATCGTCAGTGGGAAGAGGCTGCGGCCGGACATGTACATTTCCTCGTTGGGAAGCTCGCCGCGCGTCGTGTCGACGGGGAAGGTGTTGGAGAGCTTGAGGCCGAACTCAAGCCCCTGCTTGTCCGCGAGCTTTTGCAGCCGCTCGAACATCGGGACGGCGTCCTCCCACTGGAGGTCCTCGTTGAAGTGGTGCTCGTCGAAGACAATGTAGTCATAGCCCATGGAATCGAGAATGCTGCGCGCGGTCTTGTAGCCGAGAATGGTCGGGTTGCACTTGACGAAGGTGTGCAGGTGCTTTTCCTTGAGAAGATAGCTTGCGATGCGCTCGATTTCCTGCGGCGGGCAGCCGTGGAGCGTGGAGAGCGTAACGGAGCGGGAAACATTGGGGGAGATCGAGGCGATGAAGTCCTTTTCCTCGGGGAAGAGCTCGGTCAGGACTTTTTTACATTCCTTGAACTGCGCGGTCTTGCCCGCGTCCATCATGTTGTTGATATAGGTGTTGACCTTGCGGCCCTTGATGCCGTCCAGGTCGTAGCCGACGGACATATTGAACACGAACCCGTCGGGATCGCCGAAGCCGTAGACCTTGCTCATGATCTTGAGCGCGCACCAGGCCTTGATGTACTCGTCCTGCGCCTGCTGCACGGTCAGTTCGGTCGACCACTCCTGGTTGTAGCCCTCGTCAGCGGCGAGGATACAGGGGCGGGGAACGCAGGCGGCAAGCTCCGCGCCGTCCATTTTCTGCACGGTCTTGACCTCGAAAAAGCGCGCGCCGGCGGCATAGGCCGCGATGATATTCTGCGCAAGCTGGCTGTTGGGGCCGGCGGCGGGGCCAAACGGTGTTTCGATGCGCTCGCCGAAGATCGGCAGGCTCTTGCCGCTTGCGTGATAGTGCTTATGAACGCCGAACACATCGCCGCACTGCGCATATTCGCTCGTCACCCAGTTCATCAGAGAGTCGAACGGAATGGGATACATTTTTTCAGACATTGTTTTTCCTCCCGCTTGCTTAATAGGTTCTGTGATTCAGCTCGCCCCAGAGTTTCTTTGCCGCCTCAAGAATGTGCGCATTTTCGGCTTCTTCGTCGATGCCGACGAGCTCGCGGTCGAGCATGAGAGTCTTGCCGGCGGCGATGGTGGTTTGGCACTGGCGGCCCGTCATGCCGAAGATCATGTGGCCGTCGATATTCTCGTCGGAGAACGGGGTGAACGGCTTATAGTCCATGACGATGATGTCCGCCGCGGCACCGGGCTTCAGCACGCCGAGCGTGTCGGGGAAGTATTTCTCGCCGATCTTTGCGTTGTTCTTGAAGAGCATGTCCGTGACCTCGCACCAGCCGACGTTCGGCAGGCAGTTCTGGCTGCGCTGGGAGCAGAGGGCGACCTTGAGGGACTCGAGCATATCGTTCGTGTAGGCGTCGGTGCCCATGCCGAGAAGAATGCCACGCTTGTGGAGTTGGAGGACGGGGCAGATGCCGATGGCGTTGCCCATGTTGGATTCTGGATTGTTCACGACCATCGTGCCGGTCTCTTTGATGATCTCCATTTCGGCGGTGTTGACGTGGATGCAGTGGCCGAGGATGGTCTTGGGGCCGAGAATGCCGTGATCCTGCAAGCGCTGGACGGGGCGGCGGCCATAGTTCTGGAGGGAGTCGTACACATCGTTCATGCCCTCGGACACGTGGATGTGATAGCCCGTGCGGCCGTTGTTGGCCGCGACCATGCGGTCGAAGGTCTTATCGGAGATCGTGAACAGCGCGTGGCCGCCGAACATTGCCGCGAGCATCGGGTCCTTATTCTTTTCGCATTCGGTGATAAAATCGGCGTTCTCCTGAATGGCCTGTAAGCACTTCTCCTCGCCGTCGCGGTCTGAGACCTCATAGCACAGGCAGGAGCGAAGGCCCAGGCGCTTGCTCTCCTCGGCAATCGTGTGGAGCGTGCCGGGGATCTCGCCGTAAGAGGCATGGTGGTCGAAAATCGTCGTCACACCCTGCTTGATGGAGTCCATGTACAGCGCGGTGGCGGACGCGCGCGTGCCGTCCATCATCAGGTGGCGGTCGATGGCCCACCATGTGCCGTCGAGCACTTCGTAGAAGTTCGTCGGATTGTTGCCGACGATGGAAAGGCCGCGGGCGAGGGCGGAGTAGATGTGCGTGTGCGCGTTGATGAACGCGGGCATGATGACGCCGCCCTTGGCGTCGATGAGCTCGGCGTCGGGATACTTGGCGCGAAGCGCTGCTTCCTCGCCTACTTCGACGATCTTCGTGCCTTCGAAGGCGACGGCGCCGTGCTCATAATAGCCCTGTGCATCTGCGTTGCGGGTGATGAGACGACCGTTGGTGACAAGTTTCATAAGTTTGCTCCTCCTTTTTCTTTTGCCGTTTCCCCGCCGCGAAAGCGGCACCGCAAGGGGAAAGAAAAAGCGCTCCTCACACAGACCGTATCATCTCCCCAAAAGGGGAGACCGTACAGCCCGTGCGCGAAGCACTACGTTGCAGCTACCAAACGGTAATTTAGTTTGTAAAAATATTTTACAGGAATCGCGAACAAAATGCACGCTTTTTTCGTCTAAACTGACGTAGAAAATAAAAACGTAATTTTGTGCAATCCGTGGAAAGATAAAAAGATGCCCCGCAGCGGCCGTGTAAGCCCCGTCAAAACCTGCACCATTCTGGACAGGTGGGTCGCCTCTGTCCGGCTTTATTGCTTCCAACGTCCAGCCGCAGACGGCAGCCGGGAGGCCTGCAAACCACCGGAGCGTACCGGCGTCCCTTATGACGAAATGTGGGTTTAAAAAGAACTTATCACGCACCCCGCAGGGCATGTTCAGTTTATCTCAGTTTTCGGAAAAAATCCGTCGCAATCGAAGTTTTACTCTTCGTCGGAAAGGATCTGCTCCATGAAGAGGTCGTAGACCTTGTCGATCTCCTCTTCGTCGTCAATGGTGACAAGGAACTCCTCGCCGTTTTCCATCTGGCTCTTGAGGATCACGAGACCGTATTCCTCTTCGTTTTCCTCGTCCTCGCTGTCCTCTTCGACCACGGGGAAGAAGGCCATATACGTCGTGCCGTTATGCTCGAGCGCGTCGACGTATTCCAGCTCTATATCGTTGCCCTCGTCATCGGTCAGCGTGACGAAATTGGGGCCGAACTCATCGTTCATGGGGGAACACCTCCTGAAAGTTTGTGCTCGCATTATACCGCACCTTGCGGCAAAATGCAAGACAAGATACGTACCACTTGACAGCCGTGCTATACTGTATTCTGTATCACTATTGAAAATCGGCTATGCGCGCTTGCGCATATTTCTATCGCAAAGGAGGAGGCGCTTTATGGAAGAAAACCGCGCAGAAAACCAGACGCCCCGAAGACAGCACACCCAGCACCCCACGCATCAGGCACACAAGAAGAAAAAGTCCGGCACGGCGAAAACGGTCATCGGCACCATCTTAGCCATCGGACTCACGACCTGCCTGATGTTTTTCGCCATCTTCATGGTCTACGTGCACACGTCGCTCGATCTGAATGTGGACATCTCGGCCTACACGCTCAAGCAGAGCTCGACAGTCTACTATCAGGATAAAACAAGCGGGGAGTGGGTGGAGCTCACGAAGCTTCATGGTGAAGAGAACCGAACGCTCGTCAGTATCGACGACATCCCCAAGCATGTGCGGGAGGCGCTGATCTCCATCGAGGACGAGCGCTTTGAAAGCCACCACGGCGTGGACTGGAAGAGCACGGCCAAGGCCATTCTCGGCAAGCTCACCGGCACGTCGACCCGCGGCGGCTCGACGATCACCCAGCAGGTCATTAAAAACACGACCGGCGAGAATGAGGTGACCATCAAGCGCAAGGTGGCAGAGATCTTCCGCGCGCTGCGGCTCGAGAAGAACTACTCAAAGGAGGAAATTCTCGAGACGTATTTCAACAAGGTTTATTTTGGTAACGGCTGCTACGGCATCGAGGCCGCGGCCGAGGGCTACTTCGGCAAGACCGTAGGCGAGCTGAGCATCGCCGAGGCGGCGTCTATCGTCGGCATCACGCAGTTCCCCTATAAATACGACCCTGCGCGCGGCGACTGGTACCGCGAGCAGAACAAGGAGCGCCAGCTCACCGTCCTTTATAAGATGCACGAGCTCGGCAAGATCAGCGACGAAGAGTACGAGCAGGCAAAGGCCGAACCGCTCGTCTTCACTTGGGATGCGGACTTTGTCCCCTCCGCCAATGTGGCGAGCAGGGCGGACAGTGCGTCGAATACGACGTATGACTCCTACTTTGTCGAGCGTATGTTCAACGACATCGTCTCCGATATGCACGAGCAGCTTGGCTACAACGAAAAAACGGCAAAGGATATGCTCTACACCGGCGGTTACTCGATCTACTGCACGGTCGACCCCGAGGTGCAGTCGATCGTGGAGAGCGTTTACGCCGACCGCAATAACCTGAACTACACCTCGTCCAAGGGCCAGCTGCTCCAGTCCGGCGCGACGATCATCGACAACACGACGGGCGACATCGTCGCCGTTGCGGGCCGCGTAGGCGAGCGCGAGGGACGGTTCCTGCTCGACTATTCGACGGTTGTGCGTCAGTGCGGTTCTGCCATCAAGCCCTTGAGCGTTTATGCGCCCGCGCTGGATGCCGGCGTCATCACGCCCGCGAGCGTCATCGACGACTATCCCGTTGAAATGCTCGGCGGCAGTATTTGGCCGGTGAACGCCTATTCAGGTTATCGCAGCATTATGACGCTGCAGGACGCCATCCGCAATTCGTCCAACCCCACGGCGGTGCGCACGGCCATCAAGCTGACACTGCCCTCGTCGTATGCGTTTATGACCGAAAACTTAAGCTTCTCGACGCTGACGAACGATGATATGACCGCGGCGGGTGCGCTCGCGCTCGGCGGCCTTTCCAAGGGCGTGACGACGCGCGAGATGGCCGCGGCCTACGCAACATTTGCCCGCGGCGGCGTTTACACCACGCCAAGAACGTATACCGAGGTGCTTGACCACAACGGCAACGTCATCCTTGAAAATAAGACCGAGTCCCACGTCGCGATGGAGGAGAGCACCGCCTATGCGATGAACGAACTCCTGAAAAACGTCGTGCGCAGCGGTACGGGTACGGGCGCGAACTTCTCCGGTATGACCATCGCCGGTAAGACCGGTTCGACCAACAGCAACAACGACCGTTACTTTGTCGGTTACACGCCGTATTACACGGCAGCGGTCTGGGTCGGCTACGACACGCCGACGCGCATCGTGGCGAGCGGCAACCCCGCGGCCACGCTGTGGAAGACGTTTATGAGCAAGGTCCACGCGGGCCTTCCGAACAAGGACTTTGAAGTCAGCAGCGCCGACATGGTCAGCGTGACCGTCTGCACGCAGACGGGACTTCTGGCCTCGGCCGGCTGTCCCTCGCAGACTGTCAAGGTCGCAAAGAGCTATGCGCCCTCGCTGAGCTGCGACGGACACATCAGCGTAACCGTCTGCGCCGATTCCGGCATGCTCGCCTCCGACTACTGCCCGAATGTTACGACGGCCTATGTGCTCGATCTGAGCCAGCCGAACGTCAGCAGCGGTTGGGGCTACAAGCGCGAGCTTCTCACGACGCCGCTGAGCGCCGCGCTTCAGGCAACGTATCAGGCACAGCTCGAAGAAGGGCTCATTTCATCGATCCCTGCAGGCGAACCGGTGCGCACGAACAGTGGCACAGTGCAGCTATACAGCGATCTGATGTACAGCGGCGTGTGCACGACGCACACAACGCCGCTGGAGCCCACGCCGGACCCGGATGCACCGGATGACGGCAGCGGCACGACACCGGGCGGTGATGCCACCACCCCCGGCGGCGACAGCGGCACACAGACGCCGTCTGACAACACCGGCACGGCGGGAGACAGCGCATCCGGCGATGTCGGAGACAACGGCCAGTTCCTCAACTGGCTGCTCAACAACGGCGGCACAGGCCGGTAAAAAGCAATAAAAAAGAGAACGGTTTTCACCGTTCTCTTTTTTATGCGGCAGCTTCCGCTTTTGCGTTTCGAATCTGCGCGAACAGCAGCAGGAGGAAGGGGAAGAGTACCATCCCTGCCACGCCGAATGTGCAGTAGCCGAGGTACATCGCAAAAAGCGACGCGACCGGCGGCAGCCCCGCCTGCGCGGAGAGAAGCTTGGGCTCGAGCGTGTTGCGCGTGATGAGCGTGCAGAGGTAGAGCGCGAGGAGCACGATGGCCTTGGGCGGGAAGCCGAACAGCAGCGTGAAGACCGCCCACGGCACGAGCGCCGTGCCCGTGCCGAAGACCGGCAGCGCGTCGAGCAGTGTGATGAGAAAGGCGAGCAGCAGGGAATAGCTCTGGCGCATGAGGAGAAAGCCGATAAGAAGCTCTGAAAACGTGATGAGCGACAGCGTTGCCTGCGCGCGCAGCCACCGCGCAAGCGAGCGCATTACGCCGCCGCGAAAGAGCCGCAGCTTTGCCATCGCTTCTTCCGGCACGGCGTGTTCGAGTGCCGCGCAGAGCTCGGGGTACGACGCGGAGGTGAAGAAGATCGCAAGCACGCCCGTCGCGATGGCGAGCACGCCGCCCGGCAGC
>ULVV01014338.1_pt1 | contig 32554 bp, 30 predicted proteins | sample 1959761 | NCBI WGS metagenome assembly ULVV01 (sample SAMEA4835795, study PRJEB28245) | human gut metagenome | biome: gut microbiome; material: fecal sample | place: Denmark | collected 2008
ACTACGGCATCTGCGGCGACCTGTTCAAGGTCACCCCGATGCTGATCGAGGCCTTCAAGGCCGCGAAGGCGAGCAAGTAAAATACTCAAAAAAAGAGGACACCGTAAGGTGTCCTCTTTTTTTGCTTTTTACACCCGCTGCGCGCAGAAATTGCTTGCCGCAGGCAAGCAATTTCCACACTTGCGGGCGAGAAGTATTTTTCTGACGCACATGTCGTCAGAAAAATGATTATAATTATTTCGCGCCTATGGGCGCGAAACTCTGCGAGGCTTTTTGCCGAGTTAGTGTCGGTGACATGCGTTTTGACAAAATTTACGTCTGGTTTCTTGTTGCTTCGTGCGCATACTATTGCTTGGGTATCGCGGGAGATGAACGTAAGGAGAAATGCAGCAATGAAGCAGACCCTTGCCATGCTTTTTGTGATGGCGCTGCTGCTCTTCTCGCTCGCGGGCTGCGGGGAGAAGAAGGACAGCAACACCGCCAACGGCCCGTCGACCGGTACGACCGACAACGGCGCGGCGGACAGCGGCAAAAAAAAGGATAACATGCCGGGCGACGACATGAGCGGCGAAAACAAAAAAGACGACAGCGTGACCGGCGACGGCATGATAGGCGACGACATGGACGGCAACGGAGAGAATACGACGCGCAGCGTCGACCGCCGCAATGCCGCCGCAAGCGCCAGCGACCGTAGCCGCTACTTTGGCAGCGACAAGACCATCACGCACGAAAACGGCAACCTCTACGGCAAGACCTATCTGAACCCCGAGACGGAAAAGAGCGCAAACGCGCAGCTGCGCAGCAACGGACGCAGTTTGACAGGCACAAATATCAACGGAATCTCGAACGATGTGCGTTACCGGCAGATGCTGTCGAACGGCCGCGTGCACGACACGGACGGCTTTTTGTTCGACGGCGAAAATACGCACTACAACACCTTAAAGTGAAGAAAGCGGGAGCGGCATGCTCCCGCTTAGCTTTTGCCGTATTGACGAACCGCATTCACCTGGATATAATGAAATACAACAGAAAGGAAGTGCCGCCCTATGGATCGTGAGCTCCGCGTTGTTCTCTCCGCCCGTGTGTTTTCCGACCAGAAATGCTTTGGCCCCGGTGTGTCCCAGCTTTTGAAGCGCGTAGACGAGTTGCATTCGCTGCGCGCAGCGGCGCTGTCGATGTCCATGGCCTACTCCAAGGCGTGGACGGTCATCCGCAATGCTGAGGACGGGCTGGGCTTCCATCTTTTGACCTCCACGGCGGGTGGCAAGCACGGCGGCGGCGCGGAGCTGACGGACGAGGCGCGGCAGATGATCGCCGCCTACGACGCCTACTGCGAAAAGCTGCGCGCCTACGGTGCCGCGCTTTTTGAAGAGACATTCGCTTTCTACAACGATATCCCGAAGCACGAGCTGCACCGAAAGGAGAAAACGCATGATTGACAAGCTTTGCGTCTGCGGCCACGCGATGGAGGATCGCGGCGCGCAGACCCTCGAGATGAACGGCTCAAGCCTCGGTTCGAATCTCTGGACGGATCACGTCCCGGTCGAAGTGTACATTTGCTCGTGGTGCGGCCGCATGGCATTCTTTGAGCCGGAGGACGTGCGCGAAAAGCGCTTTCGGGATGCCTGCGAGGAAATGACGATGGACGAGTTGCGTGCGATCGTTTACGATGCCAATCCGGATATGCTGCGCGCTGTTGCGCGCGAGCGCATTGAAGAACTGGAGTCGATCGAGCGTTACAAGGCGGAGCAGAAGCAAAAAGAGGAGGAAAGGCGTGCAAAGCGCAAAAAACTCTTTTCGGGCATTCTCGGCAGAGACGAGGACGACGGCAAGCCGACGAAGAACCGCCCGCCGGAGTTTTGATGAATTTATTGTAAAAGTGCGCACACTGTGCGCACTTTTTGCTTGACAAACGCGCGCGGCGGGTGTACACTCCCATCATCAAAATGGCTTGGATAGGGAAGAAACCGGAGTTCGCCGCCAAGAGAGGGACGCATTTGGTGCAAGCGTCCTGCGTGCAGAGCCGGCAGTACCACCCTTGAGCCGCCCGCGAAACAAGCGGGACGGGATCGCCCGTTACAGCGGACACAAGCGGCGCAAAATGCGCAAGCAGGGTGGAACCGTGGAGTAGTTGAATGCTTCACCCCTGAGAACATCGGGGGTGGAGCTTTTTTGCACCCTCAAGTGAAAATGGAGGTAAATAACATGTCTGAAGAAGTCAAGATCAACGAAGAAAACCAGTTTACGTTTGAAAATCCCGAGTACCGCAAGACCTATTGGCACACCTGCTCCCATGTGCTGGCGCAGGCCGTCAAGCGTCTCTGGCCTGAGGTGAAGCTCGCCATCGGCCCGAGCATCGACAACGGTTTCTACTACGATATGCTCGCCCCGTTCTCCTTCACGCCGGAGAATTTGGCTGAGATTGAGGCCGAAATGCGCAAGATCTGCAAGGAAAAGCTCAAGCTCGAGCGCTTTGAGCTCCCGCGCGCCGAGGCCATCAAGTTTATGGAAGAAAAGGAAGAGCCGTTCAAGGTCGAGCTCATCAACGACCTGCCTGAGGATGCCGTCATCAGCTTCTACAAGCAGGGCGAGTTCACCGACCTCTGCGCCGGTCCGCACCTCGACTCCACCGGCCGCATCAAGGGCAACGGCATCAAGCTGACCGCCTGCAACGCCGCCTACTGGCGCGGCGACTCGAACCGCGAGGTGCTCCAGCGCATCTACGGCGTCGCTTTCCCGAAGAAGGAAGAGCTGGACGCCTACCTCGCCCAGGTCGAAGAGGCCAAGAAGCGCGACCACAACAAGCTCGGCCGCGAGCTCGAATATTTCACCACCGTCGACTGCATCGGTCAGGGCCTTCCGGTGCTGCTGCCCAAGGGCGCGCGCGTCGTGCAGGTGCTCCAACGCTGGGTCGAGGATGTGGAGCAGAAGCGCGGCTATCTTCTCACCAAGACCCCGCTGATGGCCAAGCGCGACCTTTACAAGATCTCCGGCCACTGGGATCACTATCTCGACGGCATGTTCATCCTCGGCGACCCGTATGACGAGACGAAGGAGTGCTTCGCCCTGCGCCCGATGACCTGCCCGTTCCAGTATCAGGTCTACCTGAACCGCCAGCGCTCCTACCGCGACCTGCCGATGCGCCTGGGCGAGACCTCGACGCTGTTCCGCAACGAGGATTCCGGCGAGATGCACGGCCTCATCCGCGTGCGTCAGTTCACCATTTCCGAAGGCCACCTCGTCCTGCGCCCCGACCAGCTCGAAGAGGAGTTCAAGGGCTGCCTCGACCTTGCCAAGTACTGCCTCGGCACCGTCGGCCTTCTTGACAAGTGCACGTTCCGCTTCTCCCAGTGGGATCCCGCGAACCCGAACAACAAGTACGAGGGCACGAAGGAGCAGTGGGATCACGCCCAGAGCGTGATGGAGCGCATCCTCAAGGATCTCGACGTCGACTACACCGTCGGCATCGACGAGGCCGCATTCTACGGCCCGAAGCTCGACATCCAGTATAAGAACGTCTACGGCAAGGAGGACACCCTCGTCACCATCCAGATCGACATGTTGCTCGCCGAGCGCTTCGGCATGTACTACATCGACGAAAACGGCGAGAAGAAGCTGCCGTACATCATCCACCGCACTTCTCTCGGCTGCTACGAGCGCACGCTCGCCTACCTCATCGAGGAGTATGCCGGCGCGCTGCCGACGTGGATGGCGCCCGAGCAGGTGCGCTTCCTGCCCGTCACCGATCGTGCCGCCGACTACTGCGCCGAGCAGGCCAAGAAGCTCGAAGACATGGGCTTCCGCGTCGAGGTCGACTACCGCAACGAGAAGATCGGCCGCAAGATCCGCGACGCGCAGATGGAGAAGGTCCCCTACATGGTGGTCGTCGGCGACCGCGACATGGAGAACGGCACCGTTTCCCCGCGCCACCGCGCGGACGGCGACCTCGGCGCGATGAGCATGGACGAGTTCTCCGCGCTTCTCAAGCAGGTCGTGGACAACAAGGAAAAGAAATAATAGCATACCGATTTTGCATAATTGGCATTTGAGCCTTTCATAGAATCAGGGCGGCGCTTTGCCGCCCTGATTTTTTATACCTAAAGAAAAATTTGAAAGCCTGACAAATGTTTAACAAAATAATCGGTCGAATGATGACGGAATTCAACGATAATTTGGCGAAATATCCAAAAAAGTAAAAACGTCTTGCAATAGACCTGTCATTCAGCTATAATGAGACTGCCTGAAAGAGGCAAGTAAATTTCGGAATTCAACGCTTCTCCAACGTAGGTGCTCCGAAGCGCCCCCACGCGGCGGAGCATGTGCCGGTGAAGCGGTGAATGCCGGAAGAATCAAAAAGGAGATTGCGTATGAAAAAGTTTTTAGCTCTGATCCTCTCTCTCGCGATGGTCTTCGCGCTGGTCGCCTGCGGCGGTGAGAAGACGGATGACAGCCAGAACAACGACGGCGATTCCAGCTCCCCCGTTGCGATCACTCTGGCGACCGGCGGTACCTCCGGTACCTACTACGCTGTCGGCGGCGTTCTCAAGACCGTCCTCGACTCCAAGCTGACCCTTTCCACCCTCAATGTTGAGTCCACCGGCGCTTCCGTCGCGAACGTCAACATGATCACCGACGGCGAGGCTCAGATGGCCATTCTGCAGTCCGACGTTATCAACTACGCGCACGAGGGCACCAACTCCTTCGACGGCGCTCCCGAGACCAACGCTCTTTGGGTCGCTGGTATCTACAACGAGACCGTTCAGATCCTTGCCAAGCCCGGCATCAACACCGTGTCCGACCTCAAGGGCAAGACCATCTGCGTCGGTGACGTTGGTTCCGGTACCGAGATCAACGCCTGGCAGGTTCTCGGCGCTGCGGGTCTGACCAAGGACGATGTCAATGCGGTGAACGGCTCCTTCCAGGATGGCGTTGACCAGCTCAAGGACGGCAAGATCGACGCCGCCTTCACCGTCGCCGGTGCTCCCACGACCGCTATCGTCGACTATGCCACCACCAACACCCTCAACCTCGTCTCCCTGAGCGACGATGAGCTCGCCGCCATCCAGGAGGCCTATCCGTTCCTGATCCGTGACGATCTGGCTGCCGGCACCTACACCGGTCAGGATGCCGACGTCACCTGCGTCGCTATCCAGGCTACTCTGGTTGCCTCCGAAGAGCTGAGCGAGGATGTCGTTTATGAGTTCGTCAAGGCCATGTTCGACAACAAGGACGCTCTGACCGAAGGCCACGCCAAGTTCGGCTTCCTCGATCCCGAGGCTGCCTCCGCTGGTGCTACCGTCACCATGCATCCCGGTGCTGAGAAGTACTACAAGGAAATCGGCGTCCTGTAAGCAGGATCGCTACCGTGTATTGACGTGAATTCTCATCTGCGGAAATACATAACTGCGGCCGCTGCAATAATAACGATTATTGCAGCGGCCGCCGTGCTTCTTCCTCGCTCCGGCTACTATCTGACCCTGCGCAACCGCGACACCGGCGAGGTCTACGCCCGGTACAAAATGGGCGAGGGAGACCGCTTTTCCGTGACCTTTATCCATTCCGTGAACAAATACCCCCTGACCGATACCTACGAGATCGAAAACAAAACGATCTATGTGGAGGAGACGACCTATTGCTCCTTTGGCGCAGGCGTGCAGACGGAGCTCAACCCCGGCGAAACGCTTGACAAGGTCTATGTGGACCGCCCCGATTACAAGGGCTGGGCAATGGTCATCCGAAACATCCATCAGGACAGGACAAACGTCGGCTACATTGTCGGTACGGTCTCTGATCATGTACTCAATGTAAACGGCGAGGATGTCAGTCTGCGTGATTTGTGTGGAAAAAACGCGCCTGTGCGTTTTAATTACGAATTCTGGCTCGTCTGAGCGCACGGACGCTCTCAAATAGAATTAGGAGGAAATTGCATCATGGCTGAAAACGAAAAGCTCAACAATGTTGCAGTCGACAACGACGTCGGCACCATGGAAGACGTCGATGCGATCATGAAAAAGTACGACCGTGAGTCGAACACGCGCGTCTGGGAGGGGACTCCCCGCAAGATTCTGCGTGTCCTTACGGCACTGTTCGGCATTTTCCTGATCGTGATGAACATGTGGATCAAGATGGACGAGCGTGCGCGCCGTCCGCTCTTCCTCGGCCTGGTCATCATTCTCGTGTTTATCTACTACCCCATCAAGAAGGGCTCTCAGAAGGTCAACTACATGCCTTGGTACGATATCGTCATGGCGGCAGTCGGCGCATTCTGCTTCTTCTTCTACCCCTTAAATCTTGAAAAAATCGTGTCTGCCGGTACGCGAATCCAGAAGGCCTTTGTCGTGCAGATCGGCAGCATTTCCATCCCCCTTCTGATCGTATTTGCAATCATCGGCACTTTGATCCTCGTCGAGTGCTGCCGCCGCGTGGTCGGTATGCCGATCATCTGCGTAGCGACGGTGTTCGTGCTCTACGCCTTCTTAGGCGCGGGCAAGGACTTAAAGACCGTTATGTATAACCTCTTCTACACCACGACCGGTATCCTCGGCACCCCGATCGGCGTCTGCTCGACCTACATTGCGCTGTTCGTCATCTTCGGCGCCTTCCTGGAGGCTACGGGTGTTGCAAACTTCTTCATCGACTGCGCGAACGCGCTGGTCGGCTGGGCTTCCGGCGGTCCTGCAAAGGTCGCGGTCGTTTCCTCTGCCCTCTGCGGCATGGTCTCCGGTTCCTCCGTCGGTAACACCGTTACCACCGGTTCCGTCACCATCCCGATGATGAAGAAGACCGGTTATCCCCCGGAGTTTGCCGGCGCGGTCGAGGCTGCGTCTTCCACTGGCGGTCAGATCATGCCCCCGATCATGGGCGCTGCGGCGTTCCTGATGGCGGAAATGGTCGGCGTTCCCTATGCTGATATCATCGTGCGTGCAATCCTGCCCGCATTCCTGTACTTCCTCGGTATCTTCCTCGGTGTGCACTTCAAGGCCAAGAAGCTCGGCCTCAAGGGCCTGCCCCGCGAAGAGCTCCCCAAGTGGAAGATCCTGCTCCCGCAGATCTACCTCATCCTCCCGCTGGTCGTTCTGGTCTACATGATCATGATCGGCTTCACGATGGCCACCGCCGCCGTGTACGCGACCCTTTACTGCGTGGTCGTCGCCATGATCAGCCGTGAAGAGGGCAAGAAGAAGCTCGTCATGGCCATCCCCCTGATCCCGCTTCTGTTCATGACCCTCATGAGCCGCAGCTTCGAGCCGGGTACCTTCATGGGCGAGAACGGCAGCACGCTCTGCCTTGCCATCGCCTTCGCGCTGCTGGTTATCAACTATGCCATCAGCAAGCCCAACGTCAAGAGCCTGCCCACCATCATCGACGCGTTTGAAAACGGCGGCAAGAACTGCCTGAGCGTCGGTATCGCCTGCGGTATGGCTGGTATCATCGCCGGCGTCGTCACCATGACCGGTCTCGGCCAGGTGCTCATCGGCGCGATCGTCGGTCTGTCCAACGGTCACCTGATCATCGCTCTCGTGCTGACGATGTTCTGCTGCATCGTGCTCGGCATGGGCGTTCCCACCACCGCGAACTACATCATCATGGCCACCACCTGCGCGCCGATCCTTGCCTCCGGCATGGGTCTCGACCTGATGGCTGCCCACATGTTCTGCTTCTACTTCGGTATCGTCGCAGACATCACCCCGCCCGTTGCGCTGGCTGCCTACGCCGGTTCCGCCATCGCCAAGGCTCCCCCGATGAAGACCGCCTGGAACGCGACCCGTCTCGCGATCGCGGCGTTCATCATTCCCTACATCTTTGCTTACAATAACGCCCTGATCTTCGTTGGCAGCGACGTCAACTTCCTGAGCGTTGCCTCCATCGTCATCTCCGCGACCCTCGGTATGGCGTCTATCGCCTCCGGCCTGATGGGCTACCTGATCCGCGACATGAAGTGGATCAGCCGCATCGCACTGGTCATCGGCGGCCTGCTGATGGTCATCCCCGGCACGGTCACCGACCTTGCGGGTCTTGCGGTGCTGGTCGCCGTCCTCGTTCTCCAGCGTATCGAGAACAAGAAGGACAAGGCGGCTGCGTCCGTGTAACGCAAAGTATCCTGCTAATGAAAAAGAGACCGCTTCGGCGGTCTCTTTTTTTGCATGTGCACCGCTTTTCAAGCATAGACTGGAAACGACGGGAGGTTTTGCACATGCCCAGAATTTATTTGAGTCCCTCCACGCAGGATTGGAACCCGTATGTCGACGGCAGCGGCAGCGAGGAATACTGGATGAATCTGCTGGCCGACACGCTCGAGCCGTACCTTTACGCAAACACAATCTCCTTTGTGCGCAACACGCCGGAGATGACCGCGGCCTCGTCCATCGCGCAGGCGAACAGCCTCGGCGGCTTTGACTTTTACCTTGCCCTGCACTCCAACGCCTCGGGGGAGGGGCAGGCGGGGAAGAACCGCGGCATCATCGTCTTTTACTATCCCACGAGTAGCGACGGAAAGCGTGCTGCCGAGCTCTTCGCCGCGCAGCTGCGCATGGTCTACCCGCTGCCTGCAAAGGTGACGACGCAGGCGACCACAACGCTCGGCGAGGTGCGGCGGCCCAAATACCCCGCAAATCTCATTGAGCTCGGCTACCACGACAACTACGACGATGCGCGCTGGATCGAAAATAACCTCGACGCCGCGGCGCAGGCCATCGCGCGGGGACTGACGGAGTACTTCGGCCTGCCGTTCATTTACCCGCAGCTCGTGCGCACCGGCGTCGTCACGACGGAGGGATCGGCGCTGCGCCTACGAAGCTATCCCGGCATCGACGGGGAAGTGGTCGGCAGCATCCCGAACGGCGAAAGCGTGCAGGTCTACGGGAGCTATCAGGGCTGGTACTCCGTGGGCTATGACGGACAGCTCGGCTACGCGGCGCAGGCCTACATCGCAGTGTGACATTCGCCCGTTTCCGATTTTTTCCGAACGCGACTTTTCCTTGACAGCTGGTCATAAAAAGTTTACAATGTTTTTTGGATTTATGGAGGGGAGAGAAGGGGAATCTCCCGTTTATGATTCAAAAACCCAACGATAGATCAATCGCATCGATCAAAAAACAGCACACAGGAGGAATCGCATGATCAGCTATCTCTACGCTGCGCTTATCGCGGTGGGGACGCTCGTCATTGGCATTCTTCTTGGTATTTGGATTCGCAAGAGAGCCGCTAAACGCGCCGAGGAGAAGATCTCCAACGCCGATGAAGAGGCGCTTCGTATTGTCAACGAAGCGATCAAGAGCGCTGAAAACAAGAAACGCGAAGTCATGTTGGAGGCAAAGGAAGATATCCTGCGCTCCAGAAACGAATACGAGAAGGAAGTCAAGGAACGCCGCGCCGAGCAGCAGAAGCAGGAGCGCCGGCTCCAGCAGAAGGAGGAGAACCTCGACCGCAAGACCGACGCGCTGGAAAAGCGCGAGGAGGCCCTCAACCAGAAGCATGCCGCTCTGGACAAGGAAAACGAAGAAATCAAGATCATCAAGCGCAGCCAGACCGAAATGCTCGAACGTATTTCCGGTTTTACTGCCGAAGACGCCAAGAAGTACCTGATCGAGCAGGTCGAGAGCGAAGTGACGCACGAGACCGCGCTCAAGATCAAGGAGCTGGAGCAGCGCGCCAAGGACGAGGCCGATTCCCGCGCCCGCGAGATCGTCGCCTCTGCCATCCAGCGATGCGCTGCCGACCATGTTGCCGAGATCACCGTCAGTGTGGTGCCCCTGCCCAATGACGAGATGAAAGGCCGCATCATCGGCCGCGAAGGCCGCAACATCCGAACGATCGAAACGCTCACGGGCGTCGACCTCATCATCGACGACACGCCCGAGGCGATCACCGTCTCGTGCTTCGAGCCCGTGCGCCGCGAGGTCGCGCGCCTGGCGCTCGAAAAGCTCATCGCCGACGGCCGCATCCATCCCACGCACATTGAAGAGATGGTCAACAAGGCCCGCCGCGAGGTGGACGCCATCATCAAGTCTGAGGGCGAGCGCGCCGTGCTGGAGACCGGCATCCGCGGTCTGCACCCCGAGCTTGTGAAGATGCTCGGCCGCCTGCATTACCGCACGAGCTACGGCCAGAACGTCCTGCAGCACTCCATCGAGGTCTCGCACCTTGCGGGCATGATGGCCGCCGAGCTGGGCGCGGATGTTTACGCCGCCAAGCGCGCAGGCCTGCTGCACGATATCGGCAAGGCCGTCGACCACGAGATGGAGGGTACGCACGTCGCCCTCGGCGTCGAATTTTTGCGCAAGTACCACGAAAAGGACGACATCATCCATGCCGTGCAGGCGCACCACAACGACGTGGAGCCGCAGACCATCGTTGCCTGCCTCGTGCAGGCGGCGGATGCGATCTCTGCCGCCCGTCCCGGCGCCCGCCGCGAGAATCTGGAGAACTACATCAAGCGCCTCGAGCAGCTTGAGGAGATCACCGGTAGCTATCCCGGCGTCGACAAGGCCTATGCCATTCAGGCCGGCCGCGAGGTGCGCGTGATGGTCAAGCCCGACCAGGTCAGCGAGGACCAGATGGTCATTCTGGCGCGCGAGCTTGCCAAAAAGATCGAGGAAGAGATGGAATATCCCGGCCAGATCAAGGTGCACGTCCTGCGCGAGACGACCGCCATCGAATACGCGAAATAAGAAAAAGGCTCCGCTTTTGCGGGGCCTTTTTTCATGCCTTTCTTGCGTTTTGTCCCGCGCCTTGCTATACTGGGGAAAACGCAAAGCGGAGGAACGCCATGCTCTACAATATTCTGGCCATCGGCGATGTGGTGGGCGGCTGCGGCGTCAGCTGCCTCGAGCGCCATCTGCGCGCCGTGAAAAAACTCAAGAACATCCACTTCACCGTGGTCAACGGCGAGAATGCCGCGATGGTCGGCCTGACGCCGAACGACGCCGAGCGCATCTTCTCCGCGGGAGCGGACGTCATCACGCTTGGCAACCACACATTCGGCAAGATGCAGATCACCGACTACCTCGACGACTGCCCGTATATTCTGCGGCCGCACAATCTCGGCGCGCGCGTGCCGGGAAGGGGCTACGGCGTTTTCGACTGCGGGCGCGCCCGCATCGCGGTGATGAACCTCATCGGCCGCTGCGACCTCGCGTTCCATGCGGACAATCCGTTCAAAACGGCGGACGAGCTGCTCAAAAGCGGCGAAAAGCCGGCGTTCACGCTGCTTGACTTCCACGCCGAGGCGACGAGCGAAAAGCTCGCCATGGCCTATTACCTCGATGGCCGCGTCAGCGCCATCTGGGGCACGCACACCCACGTGCCGACGGCGGACGAAGAGGTCTTCCCCAAGGGGACGGGCTACCTCACGGACCTCGGCATGACGGGGGCGGTGCGCAGCGTGCTCGGTATCAAGCCCGAGCAGTCGGTCGAGACGTTTCTCGGCGGTCTCCCGGGCCGCTACCGCGAGCCGGAGAAGAGCGCCGGCAAGATGCAGGGAGCGATTTTTACACTGGATGACGCGACGGGGCTCTGCGTGGGCGTCGAGCGCGTCGATGTGCGCTGAGAAAGCGCGAGATAGAAAGGAACAACGCAAATGTCCATCGAAAAAGTGAGAGCCTATTTTGAACATTTCGGCATCGCCGACCGCATCCGCGAGTTCGACGTGTCGAGCGCGACGGTCGAGCTGGCCGCCGTCGCCGTCGGCGTGGAGGGCGCGCGCATCGCGAAGTCCATGAGCTTCAAGCTCACGGACGACGAGCCCATCATCATCGTGACGGCGGGGGACAGGAAGATCGACAACGCCAAGTACAAGGCGTATTTCCACGTGAAAGCAAAGATGCTGACCTTTGATGAGGCCTGCGCATTCACCGGCCACGCGCCGGGCGGCGTGTGCTCGTTTGCTCTGCCGGAGAATGTGAAGACCTATCTCGATGTGTCGCTCAAACGCTTCGACACGGTTTTCCCCGCGGCGGGCAGCGCGAACAGCGCCATCGAGATGACCTGCGACGAGCTTGAGAAGTATTCCTCGAACTTTGTCGCCTGGGTCGACGTGTGCAAGGAGAAAGCGCCCGCCCCGCAGGCATGAGAGGAGAGAACACATGAGCGTGAAGATCGTCCACGCGGCGGACTTCCATTTGGACAGCGCGTTCGGCGCGCTGAACGCCGAGCAGGCGCGCCAGCGCCGCCGCGAGAGCCGCGAGCTGCTGACGAGACTATCAAATTACGTGAATCAGAACGGCGTCGATCTCGTGCTGCTTGCGGGTGACCTGTTCGACAGCGACACGACCTATCGCGAGACGCTGGAAGCGCTCTCCGACGCGCTGGGCGCGATGCGGGCAAGAGTGTTCATCGCCCCCGGCAACCACGACCCGTACAGCGCGAAGTCGGCCTACGCGACGCTTTCCTGGCCGGAGAACGTGCACGTCTTCACGTCGAAGACGGTCGAGCGCGTGGAGCTGCCGGAACTCGGGTGCGCCGTGTACGGAGCGGCGTTTACCGCGCCGGTGCAGGATGAGAGCCTGCTTGCGGGCTTCCGCGCACCGGAGGACGATTTCATCCATCTGATGGTGCTGCACGGTGATATCTCCGCCACGGAATCGTGCTACGATCCCCTCACGAAAGAGCAGATCAAGGAGAGCGGGATCGACTATCTTGCGCTCGGCCACACACACCAGTTCGGCGGTTTCCTGCGCGAAGGGCAGACGACCTACGCCTACTCCGGCTGCCCGGAGGGCCGCGGTTTCGACGAGCTGGGCGAAAAGGGCATCCTTACGGGCACGGTGGAGCGCGGGAAGGCCGAACTTTCGTTTGTGCCGTTCGCGCGTAGACGGTATGAGATCCTGAACGTCGATGTGACGGGAAGATCGGCGGAGGACGCGCTGCGAGCAAGCCTGCCGGATGCGACTGTGCGCGATATTTACCGCATTATTTTCACCGGAGAGACGGATGAGCGCGGGCTTGATCTCAAGTCGATCGAAGAGCAGTTTGCGCCCGACTTCTTCCACTTGGAGCTGCGCGATGAGACGCGCATTGGCGAGGACGTCTGGGCGCGAGCGCAGGAGGATTCGCTGCGCGGCCTGTTCCTGCGTGAGCTGCGCACGAAATTCGATGTTGCATCCTCGGACGACGAGCGCGCGAAGATCAGCCTCGCCGCGCGCTTCGGCCTTGCCGCGCTCGATGGGTGTGATTTGTGAGGAGGAGAACTATGTCGATCTGGTACAGCCGGCGGAAAAAGGAAGAAAAATCCCTGCGCCTCGCGGCGGCGGGGAAGTCCGCGTTCTGCTTTGCAGAGCTCCATTACGATGCGCGCAGCCTGCTGCGTGCTGCGGGTATTGCGGTGGAACAGGCATTCCGCTTATATCGCAAAATTGACCGCAAAAAATGAGGAAACGACGGGAAAAGGCCGAAAGGAAGCCCCTTTCGGCCTTTTTTGAGAGGATATTAAGTAAGAATTAAGAAACAATCGCTGTTTTTGTTTGAAAACGGCTGATACAATGACCAACATGAGGTGAGAAAATGTACAACATTCTGATTTGTGACGACGAACAGGACATTGTCAACGCGCTCAAGATCTATCTCTCCGGCGGGGACTACTGCCTGTTTGAGGCGAGCAACGGGCGCGAGGCGCTGGAGGTCGTGGAGAAGAACGACATCCATCTGATCCTGATGGACATCATGATGCCCCAGCTCGACGGCATCGCCGCGACGGCGAAGCTGCGCGAAAAGAGCAACGTGCCTATCATCCTGCTCACGGCCAAGAGCGAGAGCAGCGACAAGGTGCTGGGCCTCAACATCGGCGCGGACGACTACATCACAAAGCCCTTTGACCCAGTGGAGGTGCTGGCGCGCGTCAGGTCTCAGCTTCGCCGCTATACGCAGCTGGGCGCGAAGAAGGAAGAGGAGAAGCCGAACGTCTACACCGTCGGCCCCATCGTGCTCGACGAGGAGAAAAAGAGCGTGAGCGTGGACGGCGACGAGGTCGCGCTCACGCCCATCGAGTTCAACATCCTGCGGCTGCTGATGAAGAACCCGGGACGCATCTATTCCTCTGCCCAGATCTACGAGCTGGTGTGGAAGGAGGATTCGCTGGGGGCGGAGACGTCGGTGAGCGTCCACATCCGCCACCTGCGGCAAAAATTGGAGATCAACCCCTCCGAGCCGCGCTACCTGAAGGTCGTGTGGGGGCTGGGGTATAAAATGGAGGACAAGAAATGAAGGCTGCGTGGATACGCAATTTCTGGACAAAGGCGGTCGCCTTTCTGCTGGCGGCGGCGCTCGTACCGGTCATCCTCACCTACGTTGTGGGACTTGTCTATTCCTACGGCGGCATGGGCCGGGACTTTTACACGAGCAACCTCTGCCTGAATGCGGTCGGCAAAAAGACGTGGGAGATCTGCGATGACTATATCGCCATGGAAGGCGGAAACTATGAGCTCGACAAGATCTACTCCAAGGGCGACAGCTACAGCAACATTCGCTTCCGCGTGACGGACGAGCAGGACAAGGTGGAGTTCAGCAACGTCAGCGACGGCGATACCTTCTGCTACAGCACCGTTTACAACGACAAGACCTTTGATGTCTACCTTGTGAAGGGCCTTCCTGCGCAGGACGACATTTACTGGGCAAAGGTATTTTACGACAAGGCAGAAAACTGGGGGCAGAACGCCCTGGAGATGCTCATCCTCTTTGGCGCGATGGAGCTGTTCCTGCTCATCTTTCTCGCCCGCACGGCGGCGCGGCGCGAGGACGGCGAGCTGCAGGGCGGCTGGCAGGAAAAGATCCCCTTCGACCTCTACCTTCTCGTTGACGGCACGATCATTGCGCTGCTGTGCGTGGCGGTGGGGGAGGTCTACTCCTATGTGAGCTTCTATACCCCGCCCTACGATGTGCTGCTGTTGGGGATGAGCTTTGCGCTGGCGGTGCTCGTCTTTGCCGCGTGGGTGACATTCTGTGCGCGCGTCAAGGTGGGCGGACTGTGGAAGGGAACGATTATCTACAAGCTCCTGTGCCTGTGCTGGAAGATCGTCAAGTGGTGCTGGAGAGTGCTCTGCGCCTTCTGCCGCGGCGTTATTGGCTTCCTGCACGCCATCCCGCTCGTCTGGCGCACGGCGGTGGGCTGCCTTGTGGTCAGCATGATGCTCGGTATATTTGCGGCAAATCGCGCGGGAGGGGCGATGCTGCTGACGATGCTTGTGCTGTCCGTCGCCGCGTGCCTCTTCTCGCTCCAGCTTCGAAAGCTCCAGAAGGAGGGCGAAGCCCTCGCCGCCGGCAATCTTGACGCGCAGGTGGACACAAAGTGGATGTATTGGGACGTTAAGCGCCACGCCGAGAACTTGAATTCCATCGGCGACGGCATGGCTGCGGCCATCGACAAGCAGCTCAAGAGCGAGCGGCTCAAAACGGAACTTATCACAAACGTTTCGCACGACATCAAGACGCCGCTCACGAGCATCATCAACTACGTTGATCTTTTGCAGCATGAGCACACTCCCGAGCAGGAGGAAGAATACCTCGCCGTCCTCAAGCGGCAGGCGTTCAAGCTCAAAAAGCTCACGGAGGACTTGGTCGAGGCCAGCAAGGCCACGACGGGTAACCTGCCCGTGAACGCCGTGCGGTGCAGCATGAACGAACTTCTATCGCAGGTCGAGGGCGAGTACGGCGACAAGCTGAGCGCGGCGGAGCTGACGCTCGTGAGCGTGATGCCGGACAAGGAGCTCTTCTGCAATGTGGACGGCGCGCTGATGTGGCGCGTGATCGACAATCTGCTCTCGAACATCTGCAAATACGCGCAGAATGGCACGCGCGTTTATCTGACGCTTGAAAAGACCGGCGGCGACGCGGTCGTGACCTTCAAGAACACCTCGCGCGCGGCGCTGAACATTCCCGCCGAGGAATTGATGGAGCGCTTTGTGCGCGGCGACAGCTCGCGCTCGACCGAGGGAAACGGCCTCGGCCTCTCCATCGCGCAGAGCTTGACGGAGCTGCAGGGTGGGAAGATGTCGCTCGCCATCGATGGCGACCTCTTCAAGGCCATCCTCCGTTTCCCGACGGTGGTGTGAGAAAAATACAGAAAGGTGCGGAAAGGCGTTGCCGTTCCGCACCTTTTCCGCGCCTGTGCTTGACAATTCGGCGCAAAAACAATACAATAACAATTCAGAACTCTATCCTGAAACTGAGGGAGAACATAAACATGGCAAAAGATAAAAAGGTAGAACAGATCACGAATCTTGAAGACGATTTTGCCCAATGGTATACCGACATCTGCCGCAAGGCGGAGCTTGTTGAGTATGCCAGCGTCAAGGGCTTTACCATCCTGCGCCCCTATGGCTTCGCCATCTGGGAGAACATGCAGCGTTTGATGGACGCGGAGTTCAAAAAGACCGGACACGAGAACGTGGCGATGCCCGTTCTGATCCCTGAGAGCCTGCTCAAGAAAGAGGGCGAGCTCGTCAACGGCTTCGCGCCCGAGGTCGCGTGGGTCATGATGGGCGGCAGCGAGAAGCTCGAAGAGCGCCTTGCCTTCCGCCCCACGTCCGAGACGATGTTCTGCGACCACTGGTCCCGCGTATTGCAGACCTACCGCCAGCTGCCGATGCTCTACAACCAGTGGTGCTCCGTCATCCGCTGGGAGAAGACCACCCGCCCGTTCCTGCGTTCGCGCGAGTTCTGGTGGCAGGAGGGCCACACCATCCACGAGACCGCCGAGGAGGCGCAGGCTGAGACGATGCAGCAGCTCAACTGCTACGCCGACTTCTTCCGCCACGTGCTCGCCATCCCCGTTGTTCCCGGCCGCAAGACCGACAAGGAGAAGTTCGCCGGCGCCGAGGCGACCTACACCGTCGAGTGCATGATGAAGGACCGCAAGGCCCTCCAGGGCGCGACGAGCCACTACTTCGGCGATAAGTTCTCCCGCGCTTACGACGTGACCTTCACCGGCCGCGACAACAAGCTCCAGTACCCGTTCCAGACGTCCTGGGGCTCCACCACGCGCATGATCGGCGCGGTCATCATGACCCACGGCGACAACAACGGCCTTGTCCTGCCCCCGCGCATCGCGCCCACGCAGGTCGTCATCGTGCCCATCGCCGCGCATAAGAATCCCGAGGTGCTCGAGACAGCCAAGAGCGTGATGGCGGACCTCATCGCCGCCGACGTCCGCGTCAAGCTGGACGACAGCGACCAGTCCATGGGCTGGAAGTGCGCTGAGTACGAGATGCGCGGCGTGCCCATCCGCCTCGAGCTCGGTCCCCGCGACCTGGCCGAGGGCAACTGCTGCCTCGTCCGCCGCGACAACGGCGAAAAGGTCACGGCCAAGATCGAGGGGATCGTTGACGAGATCAAGGCGCTGCTTGACGCCATCCATGACAACATGTACACCGTGGCGGAAAAGAACCTCGAAGACAACACGTTTGATCTTAAAACCATCGATGAGGTCAAGGAGATGGCCTCTGGCCGCGGCGGCTTCGCCCGCACCAAGTGGTGCGGCAGCCTCGAGTGTGAGCTCAAGATGAAGGAACAGGCGGGCGTTTCCTCCCGCTGCATGCCCCTCAAGCAGAGCGGCACGACGGGCAAATGCGTCTGCTGCGGCAAAGAGTGCACTACTGATATTTATTGGGGCGTTGCCTATTAAGTATCAGCTTTCCATCGAATGATATAGTTCCCTGCGCGTCGCAGGGGAATGGCCCCCTTTATTCAACGCAGCCCTTGGGTTGCAATATTCTTCCCTTAAAAGGGAAATTTTCCAAAAATCAAATGAGATTCTTTTCAGAATCAGAATCAAACAAATGCACCAGTTTGGCATCAAACCCAAACTTCACCGCCGTATGCCGCGCATACGCCATCGGATCAATATTCGCGGTGGGAATGACTGCCACAACATCCTGCCCATTCGCGGCAAGGTGCAGATGCAGCTCGCTTCCCATCAGCTCGCTGACGTCGACCTCGGCAGGGATGCCGCTCTCGCCGAGCGCGATATGCACGGGGCGCACGCCCGCGGTGACACTGCGGCTCTCGACGCCTGCGGCGGCGAGCTTTGCGCTCTGCTCCGCAGTAAGCGTGACAGTCTCGCCCATGACGGTGAGCGTATAGCCGCCGGCGGTCTTTGTGAGCTGGCAGTTTTCAAAGAAATTCATCTGCGGCGAGCCGATGAAGCCCGCGACGAACAGGTTCGCCGGATGGTTGAAGACCTCCTGCGGTGTGCCGATCTGCTGGATGTAGCCGTCGCGCATGATGACGATGCGGTCGCCGAGGGTCATGGCTTCGACCTGATCGTGCGTGACGTAGATGAACGTGGTGTCGATTTTCTCGCGCAGCTTGATGATCTCGGCACGCATCTGGTTGCGCAGCTTTGCGTCGAGGTTCGAGAGCGGCTCGTCCATCAGCAGCACCTTCGGGCTTCTGACGATGGCGCGGCCGATGGCCACGCGCTGGCGCTGGCCGCCGGAGAGCGCCTTGGGTTTGCGGTCGAGGAATTGGGTGATATCAAGGATCTCTGCCGCCTCGCGCACGCGGCGGTCGATCTCGTCGTTGGGCATTTTCTTGAGATGCGTCTTGCCGTCCGCGTCCGTCTCCGCGATCTTCTTGAGCTTGAGCGGGAAGGCGATGTTTTCATAGACGGTCATGTGCGGATAGAGCGCATAGTTCTGGAAGACCATCGCGATGTCGCGGTCCTTGGGCGCGACGTCGTTCATCTGCTTGCCGTCGATGAAGAGCTCGCCGCCGCTGATCTCCTCGAGACCGGCGATCATGCGCAGCGTGGTCGACTTGCCGCAGCCGCTCGGGCCGACGAGCACGATGAACTCCTTGTCGGCCACATCGATGTTGAAGTCCTGCACGGCGACAACGCCTTCGTCAGTGATCTCCAGATTGTTCTTCTTTTCGACGGCCTCGTCTTTCTTCTTTTTCTTCTTGCTTTCGGTGTTGGGGTAGACCTTTCGGACATTTTTCAGAATGACCTCTGCCATAATCGTGAACCGCAGTCCTGCCGCCTCCGCGATACAGGACCTCGCAGCCGCCTGAGCGCGCCGCTTTACGGCAGGTCTCCACACTGCCGCACCGCCGGTTCGGCGGAAAACGTTCCTCCTTTTGTATTTCCCGCGAGCGGTACGTAAAAGGTGGAGTAGCGCAGGCGGGAGGGAATGGAAGTGAGCAAAATTGCCCAAATTCAGTATACGGCAAAGCGCGGCTTTCCACAACGGAAAACCGCGCTTTCATGCTGCATTTTGGTAAGATGAATAACAAAAAGTGCCGAAATTTATGCTTTTTTACCACGGCGGTGGCGATAGACAACCGCCAGCCGGTCGATGAGCAGATCGTAGACGAAAAAGAGCAGCAGCCCCATCGCCGTCGTCGCCCACAGCAGCCACGCTGCGCTCTCGGAAAACTCCTGCACCACGGCGGGGAGCTTAAAGACAAAGATGATGAGCGCGTACATGACGCCCATGCTCACGGCGCAGAGACCGAGCTTCGCCAGAAGCCGCAGCGCTTTGGACGAGATCGCGTCAAGATTCGGCTTCACGAGGGGATAATAGCCGAGAAAGCAAAAAACGAGGGCAGCTTCCTTATCCGCGCAGAGAAGAAGTCCTAAGACTGCCGCCGCGGCAAAGCAGCTCCATGCATAGCTTTTGCGGCATTCCTCGCGCGCGGGCAAAAGCGTAGCCGATGCGAGGATCGGCCAGGCGTAGGTCGAGAGCGGGATGACGCCGCTGAGCCAGAGGAAGGCGACCGCGAGCGCGCACAGTACGCCGCACAGCGCCAGTTCATGTGTTTTCTTTGCCAAAATTTACTTCACATCGCTTTTACAGATATTCCGGCTCCATCGCGTCGTGGAGCACGGTGGTGATCGCGTCGGAAAAGACGCTGTCGGAGTGCGCGTGCAGGGCGTTGAGCGTCTCCGCCACGGCGGCGACCTTCACTTTGCCGGTGGAGTACACGTCCTGATCGAAGATGAAGCGCACTTCCTTTTCTTGTACCTGCTGAACCTGATTGCCGCTGCGGATGTTGCGCTGGACAAAGCCTGGGCCCGCGTGCAGCTTGAGCGCCGCGAGCGCATCGAGCTTGCGCTCGACGTCGACCGAGCACTTGGCGACGCTCGCTTCGTCCACGTCGTCCTCGTCGAGAATGCCGAGGTACGGCGGCTGGAGCAGATCGTTCCAGCGGCGGCCCGTGAGGCCAAGCTGCTCGCGCGAAATGGCGTTCACAAAGCGAAGCCCCACGCGGTCAAAGCAGTTGGGACGGTAAATCTTGATAAACTGGCCGAGCGGCTCGTCGAGACGGGCGGCAAAGTCCTCCCAGTGCGTGTAGCGCATGGTGGAAAGGGCGATGAAGTCCTTCGTGAGGCTCAGCTTGTAGCCGCCGTCCTCGGAAATGAACGTGTGGTTATTGACCGTCCGCGCGGGCGCGCCGTTCACGCCGGGCAGCTTTTCCACCTGGCACTGGTACCGCGGGAACGCCGCGCGTACGGTCTCCTGAAAGTCGGCGGGCTCGCGCGTGTCGATCGAAAGAATGGTGGGGAAGCGCAGCTGGCAGATGACTTCGATGAGCTGAGATTTGCCGTAGGCGTAGCGGCGGTTATCGGAAGAGATCATAACGTAAATACCTCCGTCATGTTGCAATTCTAATTATAAATTATAGAGGAAAGAAAAACGATTGTCAAATCAGCGTTCGTGCGCGAAGAAGCGCTGATAAAACTTACCAGCAGAAAAACTGCATATCCGATTTTTTATGAGTCAAACTACCCTTGCGATACCCAAACCGCAAAACTCTTTCAAACAGGTGAAACCAAAAACAATTGTAGGAAAAGGAGAAAATCATTATGTCCAGCAAGAACAGCAACAAGCTCAACATCCCCGAGGCCAAGGCCGCTATGAACAAGTTCAAGATGGAAGCCGCCAGCGAGGTCGGCGTCAACCTCAAGCAGGGCTACAACGGCGATCTGACCTCCCGCGAGGCCGGTTCCGTCGGCGGCCAGATGGTCAAGAAGATGATCGAGAGCTACGAGAAGAACCTGTAAAAAAGGCTCTTTCGCAAATCGCAGACAAAGGGCGCGGCCAACAGGCCGTGCCCTTTTTGCTGTGATGGACGAAATGACAGAAGATATTCTGCAAAGCCTTCCGGCACGCTCGCTCCGCGCGGGAATATTTTCCATTCCCACGCGGAGGAGACAAAAGGGCAGGGGACTTGCCGCCCTTGGTGCTCATTTTGCGCAATTTATTTGCAAAAATACGTTATTGCATTTTCGGTGAATTTGATATAAAATTTTAATAACTGTGTGCATGTATCGCTTTGAGAGGGGGAATACATGCGCACGAGGGCGGCGAACCGCAGCGGGCGGCCTGCCGGAATACGCAGGGGAGGTGTCCGTATGCGCGCCATCGAGCACTTTAAAACCATCACGCATCATCGCCATCTGGTGCGGCAATACTGTTTTCGCCTCGGCCTGTACTATCAGGGGTTAACGCATGACCTGAGCAAATACAGCCCCTCGGAATTCTGGCGCGGCGTCAAGTATTATCAGGGCTACCGCAGCCCGAACGACGCTGAGCGGCGCGAAAACGGCGTGAGCCTTGCGTGGCTCCACCACAAGGGGCGCAACCGCCACCACTTTGAATACTGGATCGACTACTGTATTGCCGACGACGGTAAGGTCTACATGGGCGGGTGCAAAATGCCGCTCAAATATGTAGCCGAAATGTTCTGCGACCGCATTGCCGCCTGCAAGGTCTATCAGGGCGACAAATATACCGACGCCTCGGCCTACGACTACTACGAAAAGTCGCGCGGCCATATCCTCATCCATCCCGAGACCGGCGAGCTCATCGGCAAGATGCTGCTCGTACTCAAGGAGCAGGGCGAGGACGCGGCGTTCGACTATGTGCGCGCTCTTCTGCGCGAGGAAAAGCAATGTCCGACAAAATGAGAAAACTGTCAGAAGATCGCTTGCAATCCTGCATATTTCAGAGTAAACTATTTCCATTATAGAATTTTAACAGAGGACGGACAAGAACCAATGACTCATCCCTACAAGACGCGCGAGGGCGGCGCGACGGTAACGATCTTTGTACCCTACGATTGCCGGAACCACTGCCCGTTTTGCGTGAACAAGCAGGAATACGCCCATGCTGAGGGCTTCAGCGTGGAGGCGATCCTCAAGAGCATCGCCGTGATGGACGAGATCACGCCGCGCTGCGACTTTGTTTTCACCGGCGGCGAGCCGTTTGCCAACTTAAAAGCGCTCCAGCGCATGCTCGACGCCATCCCCACGACCCACAAGGTCTATATCAACACGACCTTCCCCGTGCAGCCTGGATGCAGCGCGGAGGAGATGATCGCCTTCACCGAGCGCAATCGCGACAAGATCACCTGCATCAACATCTCGCGCCACCTGACGAAGTATGTCGAGGAGTCGCCCGACGAGGTCGTCGCCCGTATCGCAACGCCCAAGCGCGTGAACTGCGTGCTGTATATGGACTATCCCGCCGACGAGCTTGTGGACTACGCAGAGCGCTGGCGCAAGTACAACATCCCCGTGCAGTTCCGCTACGACTACACCGAGACGACGCCCGAGAACCTCTATCAGGAGGAGGGCGACAAGATTTTGGCAGACCTTAAAAAGCGCTTCACCTACAAGGGCCTCGACGGCTGCCGCATGCGCAACGGCTACCACTTCGACTACAAGGGCCTGCACATGACCTACCATAAGACGCTGCCCTATTCCACCATCGTGGAGACGGGTGACGACGGCGTGACCTACGATATCCTCTATGATATCCTCATCAAGCAGACCGGCGAGATCCATTCCGACTGGACAGGTGTGAAGCTCGACGTGGACGCGTACCGCAAGGTGGTCTACGAGCCCTATGATCTGTGCGTGCGCGAGGGCACGATCGACTTTTGAGAAAGGCGGCAATGCTATGAGCTATCAGGCGGCAGTCATCACCGTGAGCGACCGCGCGTCCGCGGGCGTGTACGAGGACAAGAGCGGCCCCGCTGTGGCCGCGATGCTGAAGGAGGCTGGCTACGAGGTCGTGTACACGTCCATCGTGCCGGACGAACAGGAGAAGATCAGCGAAGAGCTCATCTCCTGCGTGGATGAAAAGCACTGCGACCTTGTCATCACGAGCGGCGGCACGGGCTTATCTCCCCGTGACGTGACACCCGAGGCGACGCGCGCCGTGCTCGAGCGCGAAATTCCCGCGATCCCGCAGGCGATGATCTATTACAGCTTGCAGATCACGCCGCGCGCGATGCTTTCCCGCGCCGTGGCCGGCACGAGAAGAAACAGCCTCATCCTGAACCTCCCCGGCTCGGAAAAGGCTGCGCGCGAAAACCTGAGCGCCGTGCTCGGCGCGCTTGACCACGCCCTCAAGATGATCGCCGGCGGCGGGCATTGAGTAAAAAGTATAAAAAAAGTTCCCACGTATGAACGCGGGAACTTTTTTATACCTTTTGCAGGGGGATCATGATTTCAGTGACGAACTTTTCCGTGTCGGTCGTGAAGCCGTAGTCGATGACTGTAATCTCGCGCGAAAATCCGGCGGCGGTGTAGCCTTCCTCGCGGATGAACTGCATCAAGCGACGGTACTGCGCGGGCGACTCGGCGTGGTGTCCGCGGAAGCGCACGCATGCGCAGAGCGAAGCGGGCAGATCAATGACGTCGCCCGCAAAGCGGTCGGCCTCGTCAAGCACGAGAAATTCGCCGTCGTACTGCCCGAAGCTGCCCCCGTTCAAGTGCTCCTGCGATACGCTGAAGCCGACCTTGCCGAGGAAGACCAGCGCTTCGGCCTGCGCGGCGGCAAGACGGCTCGTGGAGAGCTCGAGCGCGGAGTAGTCCGGCGCGGTCAGCGCCGTGTCGATCCAGAAAAGGTGGAGGGCGGGGGAGTGGATGAGCGCGATCTCGCCGAGCGGCGCATGCCGAACCTCGTGCAGCTGGCTAAGGCGCGCGTCGAGCTTGCGCTCGATGCGCTTGAGCTCCTTTTGCTTCTGTACGACGGCGGCCTTCTGCGCGCGCAGCTTTTCTTCGATCGTCTCCACGTCGCGGTTTTGCAGAAAATCAGCGATCTCGGTGAGCGGCATGTCCATCGCGCGCAGATACCGGATGGTGTTGAGCGGCTCGAACTGGCGGACGCTGTAGTAGCGGTAGTTCGTCGACGGGTCGACGTATTCCGGCGTGACAAGGCCGAGCGCCTCGTAGTGGCGCAGGCTGCTCACGCTGAGATGGAAAATTTTTGCCATTTCGCCGATGGAGAAAAGCTGGGGAAGAGCCATTTATGATGCCTCCTGCGCACGTTTTTCCCGCCGCGTGAGGATGGCGTAGGCGATCACGCAGACGAGGATGGAGAAAAGCGACCCCGCGGCGTTGGCAAGGCCCATGGGCAGCAACGTCTGCGGGAAGTATTTGGACGCAAGGTACGCCCCCGGCACGCGCACGAGCAGGATCGAGAGCGAATTGTGCAGAAACGAGATGCCCGACTTGCCGCAGGCGCAGAAATAGCCGCTGAAGCTGAACTGCACGCCGGCAAAGAAGCTGTCCCAGATGTAGCCGCGCAGATATTGCCCGCCCGCGGCGGCGACGGCGGCATCAGGCGTGAAGAGGCCGACGAGCGGCTCGGCGATAAACAGGATGAGGATGACGACCGCAATGCCGAACGAGCAGGCAATCATCGCGGCGTAGCGCAGCGTGAGACGCGCGCGCTCGGGCTTGCCCGCGCCGATATTCTGCGCGCCGATATTCTGCGCGCCGAGCGCCGAGACGGTCGAGAGCATCGACGACGGGATGAGGAAGAGGAAGCCGATGATCTTTTCGACGATGCCGACGGCGGCCGCGTCCGTCAGACCGCGGCGGTTGGCGATGATCGTGATGATGACGAACGAGACCTGAATAAAGCCGTCCTGCAGAGCGACGGGCACGCCGATCTGAAGGAGCTTACCCATGACGGCGCGCTGCGGGCGAAAGTCCGCGCGGCGGACGGAGATGAGCCTGCGCTTCAAGATGACCGCGAGCGAGACGAGGACGCTCACCGCCTGCGAGAGCGTGGTGCCGAGCGCCGCGCCCGCGGGGCCGAGGTGCAGCGTGCCCATGAAGTAGTAGTCGAGCGCGATGTTGACGACGCAGGCCACGGCGATGAAGTACATGGGGCTCTTGCTGTCACCAAGGCCGCGGAAGATCGAGGCGATGATGTTGTACGCCGTGATGAACGGAATACCGATAAAGCAGACCGTGAGATAGGCGAGCGTGCCCTGCACGGCCTCCTCCGGTGTGGACATGATGGAGACGATACCCCCGCGCAGCGCGAGCAGCAGTGCCGTCAGCGCAAGAGACAGCAGCATGAAGAGCGTGACCGTGTTGCCGATGGCAGAGGCGGTGCGCTTTTTGTCGCCGCCGCCGGTGGCCTGCGCGATGCTGACCGTCGCGCCCATCGCAAGGCCGACGAGCATGACTGTGAGCATATGCATCACCTGCGAGCCGATGGAGACGGCGGTCGTGCTGGCAACGTCCTCGAACTGGCCGATGATGAAGAGGTCGGCCATGCCGTAGAGCGTCTGCAAAAAGTAAGAGAGCAGATACGGCAGCGAAAAGGACACAACGTTGCGAAAGACGCTGCCGGTGGTGAGATCGTTTTGCATCGGAAAGGACTCCTTATCAGTATAGCATGGAGTCATCATAAACTCTATAACAATTGTAGAGTCAAGCGTAGATTTCTCCGCGCGGAAAAAAGTCTCACTTTCCCGGATAGCCCAGTGCGGCGGAAAGCATCTGCCCTGCGGCGACGACCGCGCGCTCGGCGTGCGCGAACTCGTCCGAGTGCACGGAGCGGAACATCCCCAGTACGCTGACGACATATTTGAGCGCGCCGCCGCCGGTGAACACCGGCGCGGAGATGGAGCGAAGACCGATCTTATACTCACCGTTTTCCACGGCAAAGCCCGCCTCGCGGCAGGCGGGGAGCGATGCGAGCAAAGCACCCGCGTCCGTTTCTGTGTGCGGGGTGTAGGGCGTGAGCGGCACACGGGCAAGGAGAGTCGCCGCCTCGCTCTCACTCATGCAGGCAAGGACGATCTTGCCCTGCGAGGTGCAGTGCAGCGGCAGCCGCGCCCCCGGCGCGGAGACGATGCGAAGGCTGTCGCGCCCCTCGGCCTGATCGAGGGCGACGATGTGCCCGTTTTCATAGGTGGAGAGCATGGCGGAGGCGCCGGTCGCTTCTGCCAGATGCTCGAGGTAAGGCCGCGCGAGGGACGAGATGTTCCAGAACGCGCTGGCGCGGCAGCCGTATTCAAAAAGGCGCAGGCCGAGGGCGTATTTGCCGTCTGCGTGCTGTGTGATGACGTCATAGTCGCGCATGGTGGTCAAAAGGCCGAACACTGTGCTCTTGGGCAGCCCTGCGCGCTCGCTGATGGCCGTGAGCGTCATCGCCTCGCCCGCGTCGCTGAGGAGCTGCAAAAGCTCCATCGCCTTCGCCACGGAGCGGATGGTGTTGCCGTCAGTCATAAATCGGCCCTCCCAGTCAAAAATCGTTGCTTGTATTCTAAAAAATACTGCGGAAAAAGTCAAGATTACGATAATATAAAAATGCAGTCCGACATTATCGGACAACTGTGTTGCATAAGAGCGTGATATTTGCTAAAATATCATGCTGTACCATGGAAGAAAGAGGCGTTTCAGATGCTGGACGGCTTTGCAAGATCAATTACATACCTGCGCATCAGCATCACGGACCGCTGCAATTACCGCTGCCGCTACTGCATGCCGGACGGCGGCATTGAAAAGTGCGCGCACGAGGACATCTGTTCTTTGGAAGAGCTGCGCGACATGGCCGCCGCGGCGGTCAGGTGCGGCGTCAAAAAGATCCGCGTCACCGGTGGCGAGCCGCTCGTGCGCCGCGGTGCGGTGGACTTCTGCCGCATGCTATCAAGCATTGCGGGTGTTGAAGAGCTCTGCGTCACGACGAATGGCAGCCTGCTCAAGGAGTTTGCCCGGCCGCTGCGCGACGCGGGCGTCACGCACCTCAACATCAGCCTCGACACGCTGAACGAGGAGCGCTTTCGCGCCATCACGCGCCTTGGTACGCTGCAGGATACCTTGGACGGTATCGAGGCGGCGGAGCGCGCGGGCTTTGCGAAGATCAAGCTCAACTGTGTGCTGCTCGGCGGCATCAACGACGACGAGATCGCCGATTTTGTCGCCTTAACGCGCGAACATCCGTGGCAGGTGCGCTTCATTGAGCGCATGCCGATGGGCTGCGGAAAGGATTTTGGCACGTATCTTCCCTCGCAGGCGGTTCTGAACCGCTGTCCGGAGTTGGAGGCCGTTTCGCACGACGGCGTGGCCGCGTGCTATCGTCTGCCGGATGCAAAGGGGACCGTCGGCCTCATCGCGCCGATGAGCCACGCGTTCTGCGCAGAGTGCAGCCGCATCCGCATCACGGCGGACGGGAAATTAAAGCCGTGCCTGCACTCGGATGTGGAGATCGCGCTGCGGGGCTTGTCCGGCGAGGAATTGGAGCAGGCCATCCGCCGTGGGATCCTGATGAAGCCGGAGCGCCACCACATGGACGAGACCGGCGTCACGGAGACGCACCGCGGCATGTTTGCAATCGGAGGCTGAGAATGGAACTGACGCATTTTAACGAACAGGGCCGCGCCCGCATGGTGGATGTGAGCGAAAAGGCGCAGACCTATCGCGTGGCGCGCGCCGCCGCGACGGTCCGCATGGCAAAAGCGACGATGGACAAGATCAAAGAGGGCTCCATCGGCAAGGGCGATGTGCTGGCGGTCGCGCAGGTCGCGGGCATCATGGCCGCGAAGAAAAACAGTGAACTCATCCCGATGTGCCACCCGTTGCTGCTCACCAAGGTGGACATCTCATTTGAAATCGAAGAAACCGCCCTGCACATCCGCAGCGAGGTCCGCTGCCACGGTGAAACGGGCGTTGAAATGGAAGCGCTGACAGCCGTCAGCGTCGCCGCGCTCACGGTGTACGATATGTGCAAGGCCGTGCAGCGCGATATGCGCATCGACGGCATCCACCTTCTCTATAAAGAGGGCGGCAAGAGCGGCGTTTATGAAGCGGAGGAATGAAGAAATGGCACAGGTGACCGCTGTGAACATCAGCGAAAAAAAGGGCGTGCGCAAGCACGAAGTGCCCTATATCGACGTAAAATACCGCCACGGCATTGTGGGCGACGCCCACGCGGGTGACTGGCACCGCCAGATCAGCCTGCTGGCCGACGAGAGCGTGGACACGATGCGCGCCATCTGCCCGCTCGAACTGGATGCGGGCATCTTTGCCGAAAACATCAACACCAGAGGCATCGAGCTCAAGACGCTCCCCGTCGGCACGCGCCTGCGCGTGGGCGAGACGGAGCTTGAGGTCACGCAGATCGGCAAGCAGTGCCACAACGACTGCGAGATCAAGCGCACGACGGGCAAATGCGTGATGCCGACCGAAGGCATCTTTGCCATCGTGATCAAAGAGGGCCGCATTCAGGCCGGAGACGAGATCGAGGTGCTGAAAAATGAAACTCATTAAAACCGAGGACGCGGTGGGCCATGTGCTCTGCCACGACATGACGCAGATCATCAAGGACCAGTATAAGGACGCGCGCTTCCGCAAGGGCCACGTCGTGACGGAAGAGGACATCCCCGTGCTGCTCAGCATGGGTAAGGAGCACCTCTATGTCTGGGAAATGACGCCCGGCATGGTGCACGAAAATGACGCGGCGGAGCGGCTTCTGGCCCTCTGCGGGCAGGAAAATATGATCCGCAGCGGCGTGAAAGAGGGCAAGATCGAGCTCAAGGCCGCCTGTGACGGCGTGTTTCTGGTCGATTCCGCGCGCCTTATCGCCGTGAATAGCCAGGACGAGGTGATGATCGCCACGCGCAAGGGCGGCATGGCTGTACGCGAGGGCGACAAGCTCGCGGGCATGCGCGTCATCCCACTCATCATCGAGGAAGAAAAGCTCCGAAAGGCCGAGCAGGCCGCGGGCGATAAGCCGCTGCTGTCTCTCAAGCCCTATGTGCGTAAGACCGCCTGCATCGTCGCCACCGGCGGTGAGGTCAAAAAGGGTCTCATCAAGGATACGTTCACGCCGGTCGTCATCGACAAGCTCAAGACCTACGGCATCGAAACGCTCGAGGTCGTCTACTCCGGCGACGGGGTGGAGAATGTGCGCGACGCGGTGCTCACGATGCGCGAAAAGAAGCCCGACATGATCCTCTGTACCGGCGGCATGAGCGTCGACCCCGACGACAACACGCCGGGCGGCATCAAGGCCGCGGGCGCGAATATCATCGCCTACGGCGCGCCGGTCCTGCCGGGGGCTATGTTCCTGCTCGGCTATTTTGACGACGGTATGCCCGTCATGGGCCTGCCCGGCTGCGTGATGTATGCGGGCGCGACGGTCTTTGATCTGGTGCTGCCGAAGATCGCGGCGGATGTGCCCGTGACGCGCGCGGATCTCGCGGCGCTCGGCGAAGGCGGGCTATGCCTTGGGTGTAAGCCGTGCCACTATCCGATCTGCCCGTTTGGAAAATAAAATCTTGCGCCTGCGGGCGCGACATTCTAGATCATCGCTATCTATTTGAAGAATAGCGAAAACAAATTCTGAAAGGAAGTACCCTAATATGAAAAAACCGTTGTCTCTGCTCCTTGCCCTTTCGCTCGTGCTTGCCCTGACTGCCTGCGGCAGCAAGAACGACGGCGCGAACACTGACGGCGATGCCCAGAACGGTGAAAATACTGAGAGCGTTGATCTCATCGTCTTCGCCGCCGCCTCCATGACCGAGACTCTGACTCAGATCGCCGAGATGTACAAGGAAGTTGCCCCCAACATCAACATCACCTACAACTTTGACTCCTCGGGCAAGCTCCTCACCCAGATCAGCGAGGGTGCTGACTGTGACCTGTTCATCTCCGCCGCCCCCAAGCAGATGAACGCCATGGACGGCAGCCTCATTGACGACAAGGACAAGAACCCCGACGGTCTTGACCTCATCGTGACCGACAGCCGTATCGACCTGCTTGAGAACAAGGTCACGCTCGCCGTTCCCGAGGGCAACCCCAAGGGCATCGAGAGCTTCGACCAGCTTGCTGAACTCCTCAAGAGCGGCGACGTCATGCTCGCCATCGGCAACAGCGACGTGCCCGTCGGCCAGTACACCGAGAAGATCTTCGCCTACTATGGCCTTGACGAAGCGGCTCTCGCCGACTCTTTGACCTACGGCAACAACGTCAAGGAAGTTACCACTCAGGTGAGCGAGGCCAGCGCTGACTGCGGCATCATCTACGCCACCGACGCTTGCTCCGCCGGACTCACAGTCGTCGACAGCGCCACCGCCGAGATGTGCGGCCAGGTCATCTATCCCGCCGCCGTCCTGAAGGGCGAGAAGGAAGAAGCCGCCCAGGCCTTCCTCGACTACCTCCAGACCGCTGACGCCATGTCCGTGTTCGAGAGCGTCGGCTTCTCCCCCGCTAACTAAAATTGGCTGAGACTTCTACATACCGCAGACTGATTTGACCCGATAAAACGGGCAGCAGCGACAGCGGAGATAGAAGCAGACCAAGTCGTTTAGAAAAAGCAGTATCACACTTTACTGAAAAGTGCGATATCCACGGCACCCTTGGGGTCAAGGGGCTAAAAGCCCCTTGCGCTTCTTGGGGGATACAAAGGGGGCCATTCTTACGCTAAGAATGGTCCCCTTTGCAAATCTGCCGCCGCTGGCGGCAAAAGGCAGGTGCTCTATGGATTGGTACCCTTTATGGAACTCGCTGCGCATTGCGGCGATCTCCACGGTCGTTATTTTCTTTGTCGGCATTTTTGCCGCCTATTACATCGCGAAACTCCCGCGCCTGGTCAAAGGTGTGCTCGATGTGCTTCTGACGCTGCCGCTCGTGCTGCCGCCGACGGTCGTGGGCTATCTGCTGCTGCGCGTGTTCGGCCCCAAGCGCGTCATCGGCGCGTGGGTGCTCGAAACGTTCGGCGTCAAGATGGTCATGACCTGGTGGTCGGCCATCTTTGCCACGGTGGTCGTCATCTTCCCGCTGATGTACCGCACGGTGCGCGGCGCGTTCGAGTCTTTTGACGAGACGCTGGCCTATTCTGGACAGACGCTGGGCCTGTCGAATACCTACATTTTCTGGCGCATCCGCATGCCGTACTGCCGTCAGGGCGTGCTGGCCGGCACAGTGCTGGCCTTTGCCAGAGCACTTGGCGAATACGGCGCGACGAGCATGATCGCGGGCTACACGCCCGGCAAGACCGCGACGATCTCCACCACGGTCTATCAGCTCTGGCAGACGAACAACGATGTGCTGGCGACGAAGTGGGTCTTGGTCAATATTGCGATCTCCGCCGTCGTGCTGCTGGCGGTCAACATGCTCGAGCGGCGTGACTTTCTCACGGATGCGAGCAAGGCGAGGAGGGCGAGAAGATGAGTTTGTCTGTCGATATTGAAAAAAAGCTTGGCGCATTTCATCTGCGCTCACAGTTTGAAGCACCGGACGAGACGATGGCGCTGCTCGGTGCCTCGGGCTGCGGCAAGAGCATGACATTAAAGTGCATCGCAGGCATCGTGACGCCCGACCGCGGGCGCATCGTGCTCGGCGACCGCGTGCTCTTTGACAGCGAGAAGAAGATCAATCTGCCGCCGCAGCAGCGCAGGGTCGGATATCTTTTCCAGCAGTACGCGCTGTTCCCGAACATGAGCGTTGAGCAGAATATCCTCTGCGGCATCCGCAGCGGCGACAAGGCGGAAAAGCGCCGTGTTCTGGCGGAAAAAATTCGCATGTTCCGCCTCGAGGGCCTGGAGAAAAAGCATCCCGCGCAGCTCTCCGGCGGTCAGCAGCAGCGCGTGGCGCTCGCGCGCATTTTGTGTTCCGAGCCGGAGGCGATTTTGCTCGACGAGCCGTTCTCCGCGCTGGACAGCTACTTAAAGTGGAATCTTGAGATCGAGCTTGCCGACCTGCTCGCGACGTTCAACGGCCCCATCCTCTGGGTCAGCCACGACCGCGATGAGTGTTACCGCAACTGTCGCAGCGTCTGCGTGATGGAAGACGGCCGGACCGGCGAGGTCACGCCGATGGACGAGATGATCCGCCATCCGGGCAGCGTCAGCGCGGCGCGCCTCGCGGGCTGCAAGAACTTCTTCGCCGCCGAGGCGAGAGACGGCAAAGTCTACCTGCCCGAGTGGAACGTGGCGCTGCCGCTTGCTGGCATGGAAAATACCTTTACGACGATTGGCATTCCAGACAATGCCGTCACCATGAGCGAGAACGGCGCCATGAGCTGCACTGTCTGCCGCATGATCCTCGGCGTGGAGGAGAACATTCTCCTGCTGCGTCCGAAGGGCAGCGCCGAAGGCGCGCCGATGCTGCGTATCACTGTTGGACATGAAAGTGATCTGCAAGCGGGGGCAGCCGTCCGCGTTGCACTGGACGACAGCAAACTGTTACTCCTGTGAATTGAAAAAGTGAGAGCAGGGCAATACCCAGCTCTCTTTTTCCGTCAAAATATAAATACAATTCGTGATATTCTGCCGAAATATAACGAAACACGGCGGTTTTGGGCGTATGCCC
>ULVV01050871.1_pt1 | contig 32095 bp, 33 predicted proteins | sample 1959761 | NCBI WGS metagenome assembly ULVV01 (sample SAMEA4835795, study PRJEB28245) | human gut metagenome | biome: gut microbiome; material: fecal sample | place: Denmark | collected 2008
CACATAATGCTGCAGCCATGAACGCTTTTAACTTCTGTTTTACTCTAAATTTCTTCATACTTTCTATTTTCCTCCTTCCATTTGCTAAAAGAAAGCATATCCTTGTGAAAATACTTTTCACAAGATGTTACGGTATTCGTCAAAGTCCTGTACAAGTACAGACTTTTCCTCATTACACGCACAAAAAAAGAACCGATAGCATTATCAGTTCCCAATTACCTTTATATTTTGTTTTCTATCCTCCCTTCTGTACCGAAATCCGGTACAAGTATCTATAAAAAAAGGACTCAAAGTGAAATCACCTTGAATCCTTCTCTTACCATCTTTATACATTTCATTAATTAATTGATATGCCGGAACCTACCGGTCCAATTTCTCCACACCCACTGCACTGTGCATAAGGTGCCACATCCTGTACATAAACCTGCTTAGTTTCTGCATCGTGATGCTGTACACCAGTTTGTGTTTTAATATACTCAATATGCCATCCACCACAATCTAGTCCATTATTTATCGCATACATAAAATGCTCATCTATATTATCTGTAATATCTGCTCCACACTGATTGCATATACTTCTTGCCTGAGTTTCATACACCGGCTCGTCCCAGGCTTCTTTAACAACCTGTGTTTCATAATGACCGCTGCCCTCATGCAGCACCCAGGTATGGACATGTGCCGGAGCTACACTATTGTCAGAAGTATTGGTGTTATTACTGCTTCCAGTTGTTCCACTGGAATTACTGGTAGTTGTTCCACTGGAATTACTGGTAGTTGTTCCGGCTGATGCAGTGCTACCTGCACTGCTCTTAGTGTCACTACTGCCTGCCTTGCTTCCAGAATTACTACTCTTGTTAGACTTGTTTGTATTATTATCAGGAGTCTGTGCAGTTGTTGCAGTCGTACTGGCTGTGTTGTTCTCCAGTTTTCCGGTTGTCTCCTGCTCTGCTGCTTCCTCTGTTTCCGGCTCTTCTGTCTCTGTAGCTGCTTCCACTTCTTCCATTGCCGGCTCTTCTGTTCCTGCCACCTCTTCGGTAGCTTCTGTATTTATAACAGTTTCCTTATCAGCAGTAGTATCTTTTTTCCCGCCACAGGCTGCCATACTTACTGTTACCATCAACATTGTTACAATCATCGCTAATCTTTTCTTCATAATGATTTCCTCCCATCAGCTTTTCTTTTTTTGTCAATTATAATATAACAAACACTACAGCTTAACCATATTGTCGATTGCCTCTTCCACCGCAGCATTTAAACTTTTTCCATGCTCCATAGCATAGATTGCAATAGTTCTATGCAATTCCGGACTAATTCTTACATTAAAAGTCCCCTTATAAGGTTGCTCTGGCTCAATATTTCTCTCCTTACAATCCTCAAGATATTCATCCACTGCATTATGGAAATCCTGCTCTAATTCCTTTACGGATGCCCCTTCATAGGAAATCAGCGATTTAATACCGATTACTTTACCAAATAAACAATTATCTTCTTTCGAAAACTCTACTGTACCATTATAATTTTTGTATGATAGTAAGTCACTCATAATACGCCATCCTTTCTTAGTTTTTCAATCACCTGGTCTAAAATATAGCGTTTTAATGTCCCATTAGGATGAGGTCTATGAAAATTTATCACTTCATTAGAACCATCCTTTATAAATTTTACCCCTGAACCAGTGCCTCCCTGTTTTAATTCATATCCCAAATAGGAAAGTAATGATACCATTTCATCAAAGGTAAAATCTTTTGGCTTCTGCAAAAGTTTCTCTAATAATTTATCCTTTCTGCTCATAAATTTCTTCTCCTTTTGTATTATACTCCCTGCTCACAGCAGATGCAACTAAAATTAGTTGCGCTCACATATATACCTTTTATACCTTGCCATCAAAAACATTCTGTTCTGACATCATCCCAGCAAAACTCTGGATGTATTATTTTCTGATGTTCATCTATTTCACATATTCTTGAATAGATTTTATTACGTACCTCGGCTATAAGTGTATTAATATTCTTTTCTAATGGATATTTGTTTTGCGTATCCGAAAGATATGCTGTTTCGTTATTAAATATCGGGCAATATAAATAACATCCATCCTCTTTCCGAATTAACGAAATATCGAAAAAATTTCGGTTCACATTTAATGTATAAATATTTAATTCCAATAAAAAAGTTAAATACTTTCCAAAATCATCCAATCTTGTAATACTTTTTACATCATCCATAAATTTTTCTATTCTATTGGACCTCTGCAACATCTTTCCCCGGTTCTTCATACTTAGAAAGTCTCTTTTCCAACTCCTTTACTCTTTTCTCAAGATGAAGTATATAACTCATCATTTCCGGAATATATGGAGCTGGCGTATTTTCTTTCTGTTCCCATTTTTGATACGTTCTTGTTGGTATTCCAAAGTATGCGGCAAACCGGCTCTGACTTAATCCTGTTTCCTTTCTCATCTTTGTTATCTCCACCAGTATTGTATCTTCTTTCATAATATAGTGTACCTTCCAGTCCTATTATTTTTTCTATCTAGACTATACCCTATTAGGGTACAGTCGTCAACAAGCAATCCAAGATTGTTATCATATCCATCAACAAATATCTTCTACCTTTTTAGCTTCTCATATTTCCAGTTTCTCTCCATTTTTTCAAAAAAAATTCCCCTTAAGTAGACTAAGAGCATTTACCTTATCTACCAAAGGGGAATTTTATCAAAATTAGATTCCTTTTATTTTTACAATTTATTCAATTAACCAGATTTTACTTCTCTTTTCCACCACGGAAAGCCAGCACCAGTAACACCACAATCAGCACGCTCTCCACCACGGTGCATATGACGCTTCCCGTCATGGATGCATCCATGAAATGAAACAGCTTTGTCTCACTTCGAATTATCGATACCAGATTCGTTACCATATGGGCTGCCATGGCTGCGCCAAGCCCTTCCTGCTCCATGATGACTGCCAGCAAGAGTCCTACCGCTGTGGCATATAGGAACTGCACCAGATTAAAATGCATGGCTCCAAATATTACTGCCGATAATACAACTGCCGCCTTCACTCCCAAGAATGTTTTCAGCCGCTGGTAAACGATGCCACGGTAAAGAAGTTCCTCTAAGAACGGAATTATGATACAGGTTCCAAGGATTTCTAATGCCAGAGTACTGCCGTAAAAAGCAGCACTTACTTCCTGATAGCTCTGCGATGTTTCTTTTAAGCCGGTATATCCGATAAGATTATTTAACACTACGCCAAATAAGCCTGCGGCTGCTGCAAATAAAATGGTTCGTGGCAGATTTGCCATTTTCCCGCCATCCTCTTTCCGATAGAAAGCATAGATAAAGGGAAATGCTATCACCGTTGCAATAATCTGATAAATCATATAATTTTCATTGGTCATTGTATGCATGAGATTTAACACAAACATCACAACATTTGTTACTACAAAATAAATACCGATGGGATAAATCACTTCCCAGATGCGAAGTAGCTTATAATCTTTCAATATATTCTGCCGCCTCCTCGATACTGTCACAGATTGCCTTTGCTCCAGCCTCCTGCAACTCTTCTTTCGTTCCGAATCCATAAGTGATACCGATGCAGTCCATATGTGCTTCTTTGGCTCCTGACACATCAAATCTGGTATCTCCAATCAATACTGCTTCGGTGGTATCATAAATATGCATCCGCTTTATCGTTTCCTGCAGCACCTCATATTTGCTGTCTATTCTGCCATCCATTGTGGCTCCCACCACTTCATCAAAATAGGAGAGGATGTGGAAATGCTCCAAAATACGCCGGCAGGATTCTTCCGGCTTGCTGGATGCCAGTCCAATACGATAGCCTTTTCGCTTGAGAGATTTCAAAGCATCCTCAACGCCATCAAAAAGGCTGCATTCAAAGATACCTGTTGGATGATAGCGTTCCCGGTACTTGGCTACTGCCGCTACTGCGGTCTCTTCATCCATGCCATAATGTTCCATAAAAGTATTTTTAAGTGGCGGTCCGATAAAGAATTCAAGCTTATCTGCATCCGGTTCATCAATACCATATGCCTTTAGGGCATACTGGGCACACTTTGTTATTCCTTCCTTGGAGTTGGTAATGGTTCCATCTAAATCAAATAAAACAATGTCTTTTCTGCCCTTCAGTTCCTGTTTCATCTGAAGCACCGTCTTTTTTAACACCGGATGCCAGAGATACGGTGCGATTTCACACAGCGGTTCTAACACAAACAGGCGGTTTGCCATATCAATATGCGGAATCGTAAGTTCCGGGGTAGATATCACTTCATCATCATAAAATAAAATATCAAGGTCTATCGTTCTTGAGCCCCAGCGCATCTTACGCTCCCGGTTGCCATGAGCTTCTATGGCATGAAGCTTCTCCAATAATTCTTCCGGTGTATACAAGGTATGAAGTTCCAGACATCCATTGAAAAATGCGCCTTCTGCCACGCCGCCATAAGGTTCTGTCTCGAGGATATCAGATACCTTTCCTACCTTGCAGTCTTCTAAGTTCCGCAGTTCTTCAATGGCATCTTCAATATATTTTCTCCGGTCGCCCATATTGGAACCAAAGGCAAGATATACCTTATGCCAGCCCCGTTCTATTTCCACTGCCACATCTGATAAAGGCAGTCCCACCGGTGCCCATGGTTTATGTATGGAAAATTTTAATTTCTGAATCAACGGAAAATGCAATAACACTGCCCGTGCTGTCTGCTCTGCTGCAGCTTCAATCAGCTTATAGGTATGTGTCGTCAGAAATTCTGTTACAAAATGGCTGACTTCTCCATAATTTACCGATTCTATCAAATCATCCGAATATCCTGCTTTTCTGGTTGGTAAATAAAGTTCCATATTGATTAGAAACTTCTGTCCAAGCTTTGTCTCCTCCGGGAATACTCCATGATTTGCAAATAGCTCAAGATTTTCTATGATAATCTTATCCATGTAATCCTCCATCCCTGATTGCTTCTGCCATCTTAATTGCCTCTGCATTGGCACGCACATTGTGTACGCGGACAAATCCGCAATGTGCCCATACGGCATAAGCACTGGTTACTGCTGTAGCTGTATCACGTTCCTTTGCCGGAACATCCAGTGTCAGACCGATTACCGACTTCCGGGATGTGCCAAGCAGCACCGGATAGCCCAGTTCATTCAGTTCTCCCACGCATCGGATAGCTTCTAAATTATTCTCATAAGTCTTGCCAAATCCTACACCCGGGTCTGTCATAATACCATCTTCACGAATCCCCGCTTCCTTTGCAAGACGTAATGTTTCCCGTAAATCATTTTTCATATCTTCCATAAAGTTCTTATAATCTGCTTCGTTGCGGTTGTGCATCAGACAGCATGCGGCATCATATTTTGCAATCACGCCAGCCATTTTATCATCTGCTTTCAGTCCCCAGATGTCATTTAAAAGATGTGCTCCTGCCGCAAGGTTAGCCTCTGCCACCTTACTTTTATAGGTATCTACGGAAACCGGCACATCAAAACGGCTTACAATTGCTTCTACCACCGGAACAGTACGCTCAATTTCTTCTTCATCAGAAATCTTTGTATAACCCGGTCTTGTGGATTCTCCACCCACATCGATGATATCTGCCCCCTGTGCCATCATTTCTTCTACATGCTTTAATGCAAGGTCTAACTGGTTATAACTTCCCCCATCCGAAAAAGAATCCGGTGTTACATTTAAGATTCCCATTACATAAGTATGATTTGCTGTGTCAAATGTCCGATTGCCTATTCTCATTTTTCTTCTCCTTTTATGCTGCCTGTAGAACCTGCTACCGGCAGCTTCTTACGGATGCCTGGCAACTTAAAACCAGGTCTCCGGTTTATTTTTCTCTTCTTCACTCCACTTGCAGCTGTCTGCTGCTTCACAGGCAAAGCACATACGGGATGCCTTATCCGCCCATTTCATAAGTTGTGTAAATGCTGTCTGCCATAATTTCTCCCCGTACAGCTCACCGCAGGTCTCCCTGCGGTGAGCCAGAATTGCCTGGCAGATGATATCTCCTTTTTCCTTCGGATAGTCTATAGTCGCAAAAATCTCTCCTGCAAATTCGGCAGATGCCGCTGCATGAGAGATTCCCTGTTCATATTCTTTCATACGACCAATATCATGAAGCAGGGCATAAAGATATATCATCTCTTCATCCAAACCAAGCTGCTCCTTTAAATTGCGAATCTGTGCCAGACGTGCCACATCCATAAAATGTTCCATATTATGTCTGCAATAGATTCTGTCCGCTTCCAGACGGGCAATTTTCTTTACGGTTTTCCGGTATTGCTCCTGATGCAAAAGTCTCGCTACATATTCCATTTCATCACCATATCTAACGCACCATCTGGAAAAATTTATTTACCAGACGCTCATCCTCATTAAAGATTCCACGGGTCACATAAGTAACCGTCCTGCTGCCCGGCTTCTTAATACCACGCATCGTCATACACATATGCTCTGCTTCCATCATAACCATGACACCCTTCGGCTTTAACTGCTCCATCAGTGCATCTGCCACCTGTGCCGTAAGCTGCTCCTGAATCTGAAGCCGTCTTGCATAGATTTCCACGGTTCTTGCCAGCTTGCTGATGCCGACTACTTCTCCATTTGGAATATAAGCAACGTGGGCTTTTCCATAAAATGGAAGCATATGATGTTCACAGGTAGAATAAAAAGTAATATCCTTTTCTAATACCATCTCATTATTGCTGGCATGAAATCTTTTCTTTAAAGGCTCTGCGGCATCCATGTCCATTCCGCCAAAGATTTCTTCATACATCCGTGCAATACGATCCGGAGTCTCAAGTAATCCCTCCCGGTTCACATCTTCGCCGATGCCTTCTAATATCAGCCGTACACCTGCTTCCACTTTCTCTTTATCTATCATTCTTCTGTCCTTCCCGATACTGTATGACAGCCTGTTTTGCCTCTGCAAGATATGACAGGGAGCCAAATATCAGCACCACATCTTCTCTCGAGCTCTCAGCAATTGCATGTCTTACCGCATCTTCAATCAAAGGTTCTGTTATTACTGTTTGATAGCCTGCTGCCTTCGCTTCCTCCGCCAGCTTCTCTGCCGGAAGTGCCCTGCCATTATGCGGCGTTACCGCATATACAGTTTCCGAATAAGGACGCATTATCTTTAAAATCTTCTCATGTGCCTTATCAGCAAGCACTCCTATTATATAGGTTATCTTACGATTTGTAAAACAGTTTTCCAGCGTTTTTGCAAGTTGCAGTGCTGCGCCCTCATTATGGGCACCATCCAGAATGCATAATGGTCCCTCTAAAGCACATTCAAAACGCCCATTCCAGCAGACCTTCTGAAAGCCATTTTGTATCACCGATAAAGTAAGCTGCGGAAATGTTTTCTCTTTCAATACTTCTATTACTTTAAGCGCACAGGCTGCATTGGCTGCCTGATAGGCACCGGTCAACGGGAGTCTTATCTTCCACTGTGAATCATCTTCTCTTACATAATCAAACTGCATTCCATTCATATCATACAAAAGATTTCTTATGGCATCCTTCTTCGGCTGGTACAGCTGTGCTTTAAGCCGCTCTGCCTCCTTGACAAGAACCTCTTTCACAGCATCTTCCTGCCAGGCAGATACCACCGGGCAGTTCTCTTTTATGATTCCAGCCTTTGCAAATGCAATCTCTGATAACGTATTTCCCAGGAACTGCATATGATCCATGCTGATAGAAGTAATGACACTGCAAATGGGATGGGTAATCAGATTGGTTGCATCCTCTCTTCCCCCCATGCCGGTTTCCAATAACACCACATCACAGGCTTCTTCTTTAAAATATAAAAACGCTGCTGCAGTCTCTACCTCAAAGGAGGTCGGATGCGGAAGTCCTTTTTCTGTCAGTGTAAGACAGGCTGTCTTTACTTTTTCCATCAAGGCAGCGTATGCTTCTTCGGAAACTGCTTTTCCGTTTATCTGCCAGATTTCCCGATAAGAAAAGACTGCCGGGGAACTATATCTGCCTACCTTTAAGCCGGCTTCTTCCAATACTGCCTGAAGCATTGCTCCAACGGAACCTTTTCCGTTAGTTCCTGCAATGTGAATGGTAGATAAGTCTTCCTGCACATCGCCCAATTCTTTCATCAGTGCCCGAATACTGTCCAGTCCTAATATACTGCCATATTTTTTTGTTTCTTCTACAAATGCAAGTGCCTGCTGATATGTCAATTTATTTCTTTACTCCTTTGGTTGCACGGTTTCCAATATGAAGCCGGTTCAATGCAATTTCTTTATCTTTTACCATGACCACTGGCGGTTCTTCCTCACCCAGTGCATAGATGTTGGTCAGTTCATCCCCTGCTGCAAGCTTCATTCCGCAGACTCCGATCGCCCCCTTCTTCTTCTCCGGAATCGTATCTGCTGCGATTCTAAGGAACATGTCCTTTGCCGACTGCATAACAATAGTCATATTTTCTTCTACCGGTGCTACGAATATAACTGCATCATCATCTGCAAGCTTCGTGGCAGCTGTGGTACGTTTTGCTACGTCAAATTCTTTTCCATCCACCTGTTTTAACATGGCTGTCTTCGTTCCAAATAAAAGCTTCTGCGTACACAGTGCTGCCAGATCTGTGATATAAATTAACTGCTCTTTAGAGCTGTCATAATTACTTACATTATCAATCGGCTGTCCCTTGTCACGGAATTTTCCAAACGGCAAATCGACTACCTTCAGCAGATGCATCTGTCCGGTATTGGTAAAGATGCAGATTTTTCCGGTATTCATACAATGAAGTACATAACGGTTCTCGCTGTCTGCTGCTTCTTTATTACGCTCATAAGCCGCCACATCAATGGTTTTCGCATAGCCAAAACGATCCATCAAGAAGACCACTTCCATCTCTTCCATCTTCTTTTCTTCATAAACAGCAGCTTCCACATTGTCGATATGGGTACGGCGTTCTCTGGAATAGTTTTTCTTAAGACCATCTAATTCCTTCATAATTACCTTCGCCATTGTACTGCGGTTGGTAAGAATATCTTCGTATTCTGCGATATTCTTTAATGTGGTATTATGCTCATCCATCAATGCTTCCACTTCCAGACCAATCAGCTTATAGAGGCGCATCTCTAAAATTGCTGTTGCCTGACGTTCTGTAAAGTTTAACTTCGAAGCTTTCTTTTCGGATTCTTTCGTTTTGAATTTAATATTCTCTGTCACACCATTCATCAGGCAGTTTTTCGCATCCTTGATATTTCGGCTTCCTCTTAAGATTTCAATAATTAAATCAATGACATCACAGGCACGGATTAAACCTTCCTGAATCTCTTTCTTATCCAGTTCCTTTGCCAGTAATGTCTTATATTTTCTGGTAGCAAGCTCATACTGGAACTTTACATGGTGGCGGATAATCGGAACCAGTCCCAGAGTCTCCGGTCTTCCGTCTGCTACTGCCAGCATATTGACACCAAAAGTATCTTCTAATTTTGTCTTCTTATAAAGGAGATTGCAAAGATTCTGTGCATCTGCTCCTTTTCGAAGTTCGATAACAATGCGGATTCCCTCCTTGGATGACTGATTGGAAATATCCACAATATCATTTGTCTTCTTGGTCTCAACCAGACTGTAGACATCATTTAAGAATTTTCCAATATTGGCTCCAATCATGGTGTATGGAATTTCCGTAATAATCAGGCGCTCTTTTCCGCCTTTTACTGCTTCAATCTCTACTTTTCCCCGAACCTTAATCTTACCGATTCCAGTCTCATAAATGGAAAGCAGTTCATCCTGGTTGGTCACAATTCCACCGGTCGGGAAATCCGGTCCCTTGATGTATTTCATCATTTCTTCTGTTGTAATATCCGGATTCTTCATATATGCTTTGACACCATCAATGACTTCGCCAAAATTATGTGGTGGAATGCTGGTTGCCATACCAACGGCAATACCCTCTGCTCCGTTTACCAAAAGGTTCGGCACCTTTACCGGAAGTACTTCCGGCTCTTTTTCTGTTTCGTCAAAGTTTGGCACAAAATCTACTACATCTTTATCCAGATCCGCAAGGTATGCTTCCTGGGTAATCTTCTGCAGGCGGGCCTCGGTATATCGCATCGCAGCCGCCCCATCTCCCTCGATGGAACCAAAGTTACCATGACCATCTACCAGTGGCAGTCCTTTCTTAAATTCCTGTGCCATTACCACCAATGCATCATAAATTGAGCTGTCACCATGCGGATGATATTTACCCATGGTATCTCCCACGATACGGGCACATTTACGATAAGGTTTATCATAACGGATGCCAAGTTCGTGCATATCATAAAGTGTTCTTCGCTGTACCGGCTTCAGACCATCTCTGACATCCGGCAATGCTCTTGCGATAATAACGCTCATGGCATAATCGATATAAGATTTCTGCATTACTTCCGAATACTCGGTGCGGATAATCTGTTCTTTCGTTTCCATAATCTATCCAATTCCTTCCTGATTTTCTGCTTCTATCATTTCCCATACATCCATAAAAATATGCTGTCAGCAATTCCTTACGGATTCATAGAAATTTATATGTCAAGTTCTGCATCCTTTGCATTATCATAGATGAATTTACGACGCGGCGGTACATCCGTTCCCATCAGCATCTCTGTTACATCCGATGCCATTCTGGCATCTTCGATTTCTACCTGTTTTAACATTCTTGTTTCCGGATTTAAGGTTGTCTCCCAAAGCTGCTGTGCGTCCATCTCTCCAAGACCTTTGTAACGCTGCAGTGTAAAGGAGCCTTTGTGTGTCTTACGGTAGCGGGCAAGGGCGGCATCATCATAAAGATATTCCTCTTCTCCCTTAGTTGGCATCGCTTTATACAAAGGCGGCATCGCAATATAGACATGTCCTTCGTAAATCAGTTCCGGCATAAACCGGTAAAACAAAGTCAGAAGCAGCGTTGAAATATGTGCTCCATCCACATCCGCATCTGCCATGATAATTATCTTATCATAACGAAGCTTGCTGATATCAAAGTCATTTCCATATCCTTCGGAAAATCCGCAGCCAAATGCATAAATCATGGTTTTTATCTCTGCATTAGCCAATACTTTATCAATACTTGCTTTCTCTACATTTAATATCTTTCCACGAATCGGAAGAATCGCCTGGAACATCCGGTTTCTTGCAGTCTTAGCAGAACCACCCGCAGAATCTCCCTCCACGATAAAGATTTCACATTTGGAGGCATCACGGCTTTCGCAGTTGGCCAGTTTTCCATTGGAATCAAAGGAGAATTTCTGCTTGGTTAAAAGATTGGTTTTCGCTTTCTCTTCTGTCTTACGGATTTTTGCTGCTTTTTCTGCACATCCGATAATTGCCTTTAAAGTATCCAGGTTACGGTCAAAGTACATCTGAATTTCATCATTGGTTACTTTTCCGGTGGCTCTTGCCGCATCCTGGTTATCAAGCTTGGTTTTCGTCTGCCCCTCAAATCTTGGGTCCGGATGTTTCACGGAAATAACGGCAGTCATTCCATTTCTTACATCTGTTCCGGTAAAGTTTGCATCCTTTTCTTTTAAGATGCCAAGCTCTCTTGCATAGGAATTAATCACCTGGGTAAAGGTTGTCTTAAAACCGGTCAGATGGGTTCCGCCCTCTGCATTGTAAATATTATTGCAGAAGCCCAGCACATTCTCATGGAATTCTGTTGTATACTGGAATGCCACTTCAACAGAAATGCCCTCAGATTCTCCTTTATAATAAATGACATCATGGAGACATTCACTATTCTGATTCATCTCTTTTACAAATCCAATGATTCCATCCGGCTCATGATATTCAATATGTTCTACTTCTTCCCCACGTCTATCTTCATAAATAATAGTTAAAGCAGGATTTAAATATGCAGTCTCATGGAGACGGCTCTTTACTTCATCCTCTTTAAATCTTGTCTTTTCAAAGATTTCCGGGTCCGGCAGGAAATTAATCTTTGTTCCGGTCTTTTTCGTCTTTCCAATTGTCGGCAGCAGTCCGTTTACCAGCTCTACCGTTGGCACGCCACGCTCATAGCGGTCATGATGCACATAACCATCTCTGCTTATTTCTACATCCATATAAGTAGAAAGTGCATTTACAACGGAGGAACCTACTCCATGAAGACCACCGCTGGTCTTATATGCTGCATTATCAAACTTTCCGCCGGCATGCAGAGTAGAAAATACCACACGGGCTGCCGATACGCCCTTCTTATGCATTCCCACCGGAATTCCCCGTCCGTTATCTTCTACGGTACAGGAGCCATCTGCCTCTAATGTAACACGGATGGTATCACATACACCAGCAAGATGCTCATCTACCGAATTATCCACGATTTCATATATTAAATGGTTCAATCCTTTTCTTGAGACGCTTCCAATATACATTCCCGGTCTCTTCCGGACAGCTTCCAGTCCTTCCAGTACGGAAATACTGCTTGCATCATATGTTTCCTGTTTCGCCATTGTTCCATTCCTTTCTTTCTAAAAACTGCTTCAAAAGAAGCCCTGCGGCTAGTATAACACATGGAGATTTTTTTGGCAAACATGTGTTTTCTTGTTACTTGCGAAAAAAAACAACTACCAAGAATATCTCAGTAGTTGTTTTGAACTGCCAATGACAGATTCCGTCTTAACTAAACAGATTCTTAAAGAAATCTGCAATAGATGAAAACAGATTTGAGAAGAAGCTTCCAATCTTATCAAAGATTCCATCTGCACCAAGGTTTTCAATCTTGTCATAAATGGATTTTGCCTGATTTACAAGACTGTCCACATCAAGGTCCAGATCACCGATTTTCTTCAAAAGCTCTAATAACTGTGCTTTCTGGTCTTCGGTCAGTGTCACATCAAATTTATCTGCAGCTTCATCAATGGCTTTGCGAATGCTGTCATCATCGGTGAGGCCATTCTCTGCAATCTGCTGTTTTAAGTATGCTACCAGACCTTCTACCGACTCAGCATCTGCTCCGGTGCTGCTTTCAAGCTGTCCGGTTAATACCAGCTCATTTAATGCGGTATCCACATTTTCCTGTGGAAGCTCTTTACCAGTCATTTCCTGATATGCTTTAAATACGCCAACCAATGCAGCGGTTCCGGAAATATTTTTCGGTCCTGCTACAATGATATCTGCATCTTCAATCCCTGCTGTTACCAGTGCATTTTTATACATACCAACGGTACAATAAGAAATATTCTTTGTGGAAATGTTGATTCCATTTCCTTTCTCCTTCTTTACAATCACAACGGAGGACCAGGACTTGCTTCCAATCTGGGAAGATGGAATATAAGCGTCCAGATACTGATGCTCCTCAGAGTTGCTTACCGTTACTACGTCATAGTTACCAAGCTGTGCCGGGTCAATTCCCATCAGGCTTAAAACAGTGTTCTTCTGGTCTTCGGATAAGTCTGCGCCCAATGCCAGATATGGTTTGTCGCTTTCCTTGATTACAACATTGTCATCTGCTTTGTCATTGGCTGCTGCCGGGTTATCTGCAGCTGCTCCGGCATCCGGCGTGCTGCTGTCTGCTCCACTGTCCGGATTTGCTGCTGCATCGGAACTGTTATCCGCTCCGTCTGCCGCACCATCTTCCCCGGATGTCTCTGTCGATAAGGTACCAGTCACTTCTGCTGCGGATGCCTGAAATGGCACTCCAAGAAACAGCATACATGCCAATCCCATTCCCATTATTTTTTTGATATGTTTTTTCATTTTTTCCTCCTTTTTCAGGCAAGGTGAACATTCATCCATGCCCGAATATCATGATATACAACATCACGGTCTGTCTCATTTAAGATTTCGTGACGGTCGTTGTCATATAATTTCCAGGTAATATCCTCTTTGCCGGCTGCGTCAAATTTATTATATACCTTCTTTACGCCGCTGCCGCAGCCTCCCACCGGATCCATTGCTCCCGACACAAAGAATAACGGAAGACTCTTTGGAACTGCTTCAATATTTTCCTGCTGGTTGTCAAATAGAACTGCCTCAAACAGTCCCATATAAGCATTTACTGTAAATACAAACGTGCATTTCGGGTCTGCATAATAGGTTTTTACTATTTCTTCATCCTTGGTCAGCCAGCTATTGGAAGCATCTTTTCCTGTCAGGTCAAACTGATGATAGTATTTATCATAAGATAATTTCTGTAATAATTTACTTCTATGATGCCAGCCGAAAAATGCTGCCTGCAGCTTTGCAATAAACATGGCAAGCTTTGTGGTATTGTCCGGAATACAGCCGGTTCCCATAATTATAGCACCGGTAAGCCCCTCTCCATGTATCGCCAGATATTTCCGAAGCATATAAGAACCCATGCTGTGTCCTAACATAAAATAAGGCACACCCGGATGCTCTTTCCGTGTTATCTCCCGGAGTGTATGCATATCGGCAACCACCGTATCGCTGGGATGCTCTGCAAAAAATCCCCATTCATCCTTAGATACAACGGATTCGCCGTGTCCGATATGATCATGACCTACCACCAGAAAACCATTGTCATTTAAAAATTCTGCAAAAGCCCGGTAGCGCTCAATATATTCCACCATACCATGTGTTATCTGTAAAACTGCACGATACTTTCCATCTTCCGGAGTCCATCGTACTGCATGAACTGTGGTTCGCCCATCTGCGGAAGGGAAAGAAAACACTTCCTCTTTCGTCATATAATATACCCCCTGTATGTTATAAATCCCTTATATTTTACAATGATTCTGCCCTTTTTACAACCGAAGCGTCCTGCAAAAACCATAATACTCTATTAAATTTTTCTTAAATTCCTAAAGTTTCACCTAAACCGCCGTATTATTGCCTGTACACTTTCTCTTCCACTGTAAGTGTCCACTGCCGGCTCATAAACGGCTGCAAACTGTATGCTGTTTTCTTTTCCATGCATAGCTGCATCCACTTCTTCACTGCCAAACTTTTCACTGAGAAATGTAAGAAATTTTTCCACTTCTCCAAAATAGACTCCTGCCACCGGATTCCCCTTTGAATCCAACAAATGAAGCTTTAGCACATTCCTGTTTACGCCCACTATACCGGCTCTCGTAATCTTAATATTACGGTCTGCAAATACCGGTTTGGTATTGGACTTTCCGCAAGGCTCCAGCACACTTAACTGCCGGATGGTATCTACCGTAAAATAGGACATCGGAAGCACCGCATCCAGCCTTACCACCTCTGCCATATCTTCTTCAGAAAGTTCTGCCTTCTGATTAAGCTGTTCCCGCAATTTATCAATATCTTCTTCCCGCATGGAAAGTCCTGCTGCCATAGGATGTCCGCCGTATTTTGTAAACAGCTCCGCCACTTCCGTCATTTTATCAAACATGGAATAGGCTTCGATGGAACGACCGGAGCCTTTGACTCCTTCTTCTCCTCTGGTCAGTACAAATACCGGTCTCTGATAGGCTTCCCGGATTCTTCCGGCAATGATTCCCGCAAGACTCTCATGGCATTCCGGCAGGTAAACCACTAATACTTTATCTTTTTCCCGGCCTTCCTTTTCAATCTGTTCCAATGCCTTCTGTGTCTCCTGCTGTGTCATATATTTCCGGCTTTCGTTAAGCTCCACTAATTCGCCTGCCAGTGCAGAAGCCTTTACTTCATCCCGCTCAAGCAGCAGCTCCAGGGAACGTTTTGCCGTATCCAATCTGCCGCTGGCATTGATACATGGACCCAATACAAAGCCGATATGATATGCACTCAACGGCTTGTCAGAAAGCTTGTTTTTTGCAATCAACGCTTTCATTCCGGGATTCTTCGTATGCTCTAACGCTTTTAACCCAAGCTTTACCAAAATACGGTTCTCTCCGGTTAAGTCCATGACATCCCCCACCGTTGCAAAGCCTGCATTTTCAATAAAAATATCCGCTTCTTCCACCGGAATATCCATTCTCTCATAAAGCACCTGCACCAGCTTCCACGCCACTACTGCTCCGCAGATTCCTTTGCAGGGATACGGACAATCCGCCTGCTTGGGATTTACAATGGCATCCGCATTGCTCCGTAGAAATTCCTTTCCTTGTTCTGTATTATGATAAGGAATCTCATGGTGGTCTGTTACCACAACGGTCATTCCTTTTTCCTTTGCAAAATTAATCTCGTTGATTGCAGCAATTCCATTGTCACAGGTAATCAAAAGTTCTTTTCCATCGGACAATGCCTGCTCGATTAAATGCTCATTGATTCCATAACCATCTTTCATCCGGTCCGGGATTGCAGCATCCACTTTGCCGCCGCACCGGCGGATTCCATCTAATAAAATATAGGTTGCATTGACACCATCAATATCATAATCACCAATGATACGCATGGCCTTTTTCTCTGCAATGCCCTCTGCAATAATTTCTGCAGCTTTATCCACATCCTTTAATAAATGAGGATTATGTAATGCCTCTTTTCCACCATACAAATATTCTGTAATTTCTTTTTCATCTATTATATCCCGGTTTCTTATAATCCGGGCAATCAGTGGGTCAATTCCATATTTCTTTGCCATTTCCATGAAATTGCCGCCTTTTCTGATTTCAATCCATTTCTCCATGAAGCTTTCTCTGCCTTATCTATTCATATTCCACATTTATGAGCACCAGTCCCTTTGCTGCTGCCACTGGTCCTGCCAGACTGCGGTTTCTGCCCTCTAATATTTCTTTCATCTCACGAACTTCCCGCTTTCCCGTTCCAACTTCTAACAGTGTTCCGGTAAGGATTCGCACCATGTTCTGTAAAAATCCATTTCCGGTAAAAGAAATGTCAAGTTCATCCTTTTTCTCTTCTATCCGAATCTCATAAATCGTCCGTACTGCCGATTTTTTGAAATGACGGTTGCCGCAAAAAGAAGTAAAATCGTGGGTTCCAAGCAGCACTTCCGCCGCTGCCTTCATTTTGTTAATATTCAGGTTTTCTGCCACCGGTGTTACATATTTTCTCCGGAATACATCCGGCTTCTCCCCTAAGAAAATGCGGTAGCAATAAGTCTTTTTTACTGCGTTTAATCTGCTGTGAAACCGAAGCGGTACTTCGGTTACCTCTAATACCACAATATCCTCCGGCAGATACTGGTTACAGTACCGCTTTATCTCTTCCGGTTCATATGCGCTCTGAAGTTTAAAATTTGCCACCTGTCCCATGGCATGCACGCCCGCATCCGTTCTTCCGGAGCCATGTATCTCTATTTCTTCTTCTGTCATTTTCTCCAATACCGCCTGCAGCTTTCCCTGAATGGTCTGCTCTGTATTTCCCTGCACCTGCCATCCGCTGTATCTGCTGCCATCGTATTGCAATATCATTTTATAATTTATCATGTTTTCTCTCCATTCATTCTGCAACAGTATAACACGTTTTCCCGCTTTCCGGCATATACTTTATGGAATAAATATCATGAGGTTTCCATATGTCAAACCTTTCTTATATGCAAAAAGCCACGGACAGAGGACAACTGCAGATTCATGTCACCACAGAGCGTGGCTTTTTCCCCATTAAAGATGCCTCCATCCGTCTCTCCTATACGGGAAATCCTACTGAAATTATTGAAGAACTATCAACTGACATTTCCGGTCAGACTGCAGCAGTTGAACTGCCGGCTCCCCCCTTAGAATATAGTATGGAGCCTTCTGAATTCCAGCCTTACTCGGAATATACCATTCAGGTAAATGCGTCCGGCTACCGTCCCATCAATATTTCCGGTATCTCCGTTCTGCCGGATAAAACTTCCATCCAAAATGTCCGGATGGAAACTGCCACCGTGGAAAATCCACTGGAACGAAATATTGTTATAACCGCCAACACTCTCTATGGGAATTTTCCGCCGAAAATCCCAGAGGATGAAATCAAGCCGATGACTGAAAGCGGCGAGATTGTCTTAAGCCGTGTTGTCATCCCGGAATATGTCATTGTCCATGACGGACCGCCAAGTGATTCTTCTGCCAACGACTACTATGTCCGTTACCGGGATTACATCAAAAATGTTGCCTCCAGCGAAATCTATGCTACCTGGCCGGATGCAGCTCTCCGTGCAAATATTTTAGCGATTATGTCCTTTACCCTGAACCGGGTGTATACGGAGTGGTACCGGAACAAAGGCTATGATTTTACCATTACTTCTTCCACCGCCTTTGACCACAAATTTGTCTACGGCAGAAATATTTTTTCCAATATTTCCAATATCGTTGATGAGATGTTTAACAGCTACCTTTCCCGCCCGAACGTCCGCCAGCCGATTCTGACCCAGTACTGTGACGGGCAGCGGGTAAGCTGCCCGAACTGGATGACTCAGTGGGGTTCGAAATACTTAGCCGACCAGGGATATTCCACCATTGAGATTCTGCGCTATTATTACGGCAGCAGTATGTATATCAACACGGCGGATGAAATCAGTGGTGTGCCTGCTTCCTGGCCGGGCAGCAACCTTGAGGTTGGTTCTACCGGGGATAAGGTGCGGATGCTGCAGGAGCAGCTGAACCGGATTGCACGTAACTACCCTGCGCTTCCGACTATTGCCGTGGATGGCATTTATGGTTCTGCAACCAAAGCTGCCGTAGAAAAATTCCAGTCCATCTTTGGGCTTCCGGTTACCGGAATTGTAGATTTCCGTACCTGGTACCGTATTTCCGAAATTTATGTGGCTGTTTCAAGAATTGCAGAATTATATCAATAAATTTCATAACTTAAACCTTTTCGGGAATTCTTTTTACCACAAATCCATAGTAATTATGAAAATACAATGCTATACTAAATTCATATTACGAATTTACTGGAGGGAAAAATAATGCATACATTTCAACCATATCCAATTGACCTTATGGAAATGAATCCATTTACTAAAATCGGCAAAGAATGGATGTTAATCACAGCAGGTGATGAGAAGAAAGCAAATACAATGACTGCAAGCTGGGGCGGTGTTGGTGTCCTCTGGGGCAAAAATGTTGTCTACATCTTTGTAAGAGATACACGCTATACCAAAGAATTTATTGATAATGGAGAGACATTTTCACTGACCTTTTTAGATGAGTCCAATAAAGGAGCTTTAAAATATCTTGGAGCTGTTTCCGGACGTGATGAAAATAAAATTGAAAATGCAAGAATGCATCTTGATTACTACAAGGACACACCTTATATTGACGAGGGAAATCTGGTATTTATCTGCCGTAAATTATCTGCTACAAAGATGACTCCGGACCAGTTTATTGATTCTTCTATCGAAAGCAGCTGGTATGCCGATGGCAACCTTCACACCATGTATGTAGGTGAAATCTTAGAAGTACTTGCCCGCTAAGCTACTCGCGTAACCATGGGAAACATGCTTTGCAAGTTCCCACAGTTATCGCGATGCTCGCCAAAGTCTGGCAGAAAAGAAGGAGCCAAGTTCGCTCAAGCAAACTTGGCTCCTTCTTTTCTGCCAGACTTTTTTTACCATCATTTTACTTATGAATAATATCATAATGTGCCTGTACGGCAGCATCGATTTTTCTCTGGTCTCCCGTTTCAATTGCTTCTGCAATCTGTACATGAAGCTTCCACATTTTTTCAAATTTCTCGGCATCTGCATTTTCCCAGCCTTTTCGGATACTTTCCTTATAAATTTCTGAAAATACCTGCATAATCGTAATCATGAAACGGTTGCCGGAACCTAATATTAATTTCTGATGGAACTCCCGGTCAATCTCATAGCTTCTCTGCTGGTCAGCATTCTGCATAGATTCTGCCAGTGCTTTTAACTCCGCAATATCCTGTTTACTCATATTTTTAGCTGCCAGAAGACCTATCGCATGTTCTAAAAGGCAGCGTGCCTCTGCAAGCTCATCCTTATCTACCTGCTGCAATAGCAGCATCATATTAATTACTTCTGAAAGGCTTTTTTCCATGTTGCAGCAGATATAATTGCCGGAGCCCTGCTGGCTTTCAATCAATCCGATATTCTCCATACTCTTTAATGCTTCCCGGATAGATGGACGTGACATACCAAGTGTTTCTGCCATTTCACGTTCTGTTGGCAGCTTGCTGCCTACCTGAAACTCCCCACTCCGTATTCCATCTTTTACGAATGCCATTACCCTCTTATACTCTCTGTCCTTCATCTGAATCTCCTTTCATCCCTTGCAAAATTATTGCATCATAGATACATCAATAAAAATTAGCAAATACAGTTGCTGCTGCTACCGTCAGAAGTCCTGCTACTGCAATGGCAAGACTGCTCATTGCTCCTTCTACTTCTCCCATTTCCATGGCACGGGCGGTTCCGATTGCATGGGCGGAAGTACCAAGTGCCAGTCCCTTTGCCACCGGCTCTTCTATATGAAATACACGGCATACCACTTCTGCAATCATATTTCCCAAGACTCCGGTAATGATAATTACTGCCACCGTAATCGTTACGATTCCTCCAAGTTCTTCAGATACTCCCATTCCAATTGCTGTGGTAATGGATTTTGGCAGAAGGGTTACATATTCCTCATGATTCAGATGGAATATCACCGCAAAAAGAAGCACACTTCCCATACTTGCAATGACACCGGATATAATTCCAGCTACAATGGCACTTTTATGTTTCTTTAACAATTCCAGCTGCTCATACAACGGAACAGCAAGACATACCGTTGCCGGGGTTAAAAGATAGCTTAAATACTTTGCTCCTTCATAATAACTGTCATAGTCAATCCTGCCTACACTTAATACAACCATAACAAAAATAATAGAAATCAAAAGTGGATTAAACAGCGCCAGCTTTAATTTACGCTTTAACAGTGCTCCGATTTCATATCCAATGAGACTGATAACTACACCAAAGAAAAGGGTATCTCCTGCAAAATTATTCATTTTCTTCTTTCTCCCTTCCCTTTCGTATCACATTCTGTGTCACTCTTCCGGTCACGACCATAACAATAATCGTCGTAAGTACTGTAATGACAATCACCGGCACAATAGTCGGACGCAGAACGCTCCAGGAGTCCAGAAGTCCTACTGCTGCCGGAATAAACATCACCGGCATAATTTCAATTAAGAATACCGCAGTGTCCTTCACCTGTTCTATCTTAACGATACCCGTTACCAGAGCAAGCAGCATTAACACCAGTCCGTAAATGCTTGCAGGAACCGGTAATGGCAGCACCATATGCAGAATTTCTCCAGCAAAAGAAATTGCCAGAATTAAAAAAAACTGTCTAAAATACTTCATTTCTAAGTCCTCCGATTGGTATTACCAATCAAAGAGTATAATACAAAAGAAGTAAAAAGACAAGTTTTATTTTTAAGAAATCTATTGACTTTCTGTGAAAATGCGTGTATTCTTTTCCTAGTGTTTTGATATGTTTTGTAGGAAAGGAGTGTATCTCATGGATAGAGATTTTAATCAAATAATAGACAGACACAATACGAATTCTTTAAAATATGATTTTGCCCTGCAGCGTGGAAAATCCGCTGATGTACTGCCAATGTGGGTAGCTGACATGGATTTTCAGGCACCGACTGCTGTCTGCTCCCGCTTAGAAGACATGAGCCGCTTTGGTATCTTCGGATATAGTGATAACCAGACTTCCTACTTTGATGCTGTTTTAAACTGGTATCAGAAACATTTTAACTGGACTGCCAAGAAGGAATGGATTCTTCGTACCCCGGGCGTTGTATTTGCCATTGCAGCCGCTGTCCGCGGACTGACCGAAGAAGGGGATGCTGTTCTTATCCAGGAACCGGTATACTATCCTTTCTCTTTTATTATAACACAGAATAAGCGTAAAAAAATCATTAATCCACTGATCAATAATAATGGACATTATGAAATTGATTTTGACGATATGGAACAGAAAATCATTGACAACCATGTAAAACTCTTCCTTTTGTGCAGTCCTCACAATCCGGTTGGCCGGGTCTGGACTTTGGAAGAATTAGAAGAAATCGGAACCCTTTGCGAAAAACACGGTGTCCTCATTGTCAGCGATGAAATTCACAGTGACTTTACTTATGAAGGACATACACACCATATATTTGCCTCTGTTTCCGACGCTTTCGCCCAGAACAGTGTAATCTGTACTTCCCCAAGCAAAACCTTTAACCTTGCAGGACTTCAGATTTCCAATATTTTTGTGCCAAATCCTGCTCTTCGAAAGAAAGTAAAAGCAGCCATTGCAGCCACCGGTTACTGCGAATCTAATTATTTTGCCCTGGCTGCCTGCGAAACGGCTTATCGTGAGGGCGAAGCATGGCTCAATGAACTTCGCAAGTATCTTACCGACAACCTGCATTATGTCTATGCTTACCTTACGAAATATCTTCCGGAAATAAGGCTTGTAGAGCCGGAAGGCACTTACCTTCTCTGGCTGGACTGCCGGAACCTTAAGATGACGGAAAAGGAACGGATTGACGCCATTGAAAACAAAGGAAAATTATGGCTTGATACCGGCTCCATGTTTGGAGAAGCCGGCATCGGTTATGAACGAATTAATATTGCCTGCCCTCGTGCAACTTTGAAGGAATGCTTAAACCGCCTTCGGAAAGCATTTTCCTAAGAATTCGAGCCGGCAATCAGCTCATCCAAAGTGCCGAAATGATATCCCATTTCTTCCCACTTTGTCAGGAGTTCATCTAAGATTTCACCATTGGTCTTTGAAGTATTGTGCAGCAGCACAATGGCTCCCGGATGGATACGTCCGGTGAGTTTTTCAAAGGCCTCTTCTTTTGTCGGCTGGTTATTCTGATCCCAGTCCACATAGGCAAGGCTCCAGAAAAAAGTATAATAGCCTAATTCTTTTGCCATTTTCAGATTTGATTCACTGTATTTTCCCTGAGGCGGACGATAGAATTTTACCATCTCCTTATCTGTAATCTCTTCATAAAGAGACTTCACATCCCCCACTTCCTTTTGAAAAGCCGATATGTCTGCAATTTCTGACATATCCGGATGGTGATAGGTATGATTTCCTACCGTATGTCCTTCATCCACCATTCTCTTTACCAAATCCGGGCTGGTCTCAAGGAAATGCCCTACCACGAAAAAGGTTGCCTTTACATCATGCTTTTTTAATGCATCCAGTATTTTTTCCGTATTTCCATTCTCATAGCCGCAGTCAAAGGTAAGATAAATCACTTTATCTTCACTGTCGCCAATATAATATGTGTTATACTTCCGTAATTCTTCCGGTGTGGCATTTCCGGTTGGCTGTGTCCCGGCTTCACCGAAACCAAGCCCCCAGTTCTCTGTGGCTGATGCTAAAGCATTTACACCCAGCAGACCGCCATTCTGCCAACTGTTTACCAGCACTGCACTCCCACGCCCGGCACAGAATACCAATGCCAGCATTACTGCTACCGACAGTATCTTTTTCCATTTTTTCATAAAAAAAGCCTCATATACTCTTTCTAAAGTATATGAGACTCTGCGCAACTCATGCTTTTCTTTTATCCTATGCAAGCATATTTAAGAACTGGGAAATTCTTTCATTTCCACTTCCGGCTACCTCGTCATAGGTTCCTGCCTTTACAATATTTCCGCCATCGAAGAAAACAATGCGGTCTGCAACCTCTTTTGCAAAGGACATCTTATGTGTCACAATTACAATCGTACGGTCTTCTTCTACCAGCTTGCGAATCAGATTCAATACTTCCACTTCAAGCTCCGGATCCAATGCACTGGTTGGCTCATCAAACAAAAGCAATTCCGGTTTCATTGCAAGTGCTCTTGCGATAGCAATTCTCTGCTGCTGTCCACCGGACAACTCATGCGGATATGCATCCTTCTTATCGGATAAACCGACTTTACCTAAAAGCTCTAATGCTTCCTGCTGGCATTTTTCCTTTGGCTCGCCTAATACTACCAGTGGACCTTCCATGATATTTTCAAGAACGGTTTTATGTGGAAACAACTGGAAATTCTGAAATACCATTCCTGTTTTTTTGCGGATATCACGCAATGGCTTTGCATCCAGCTTCGGTTTCTTCTTTCCTTCTTCAAACTGATAGGATGCTCCGTTTAAATCCACTGTTCCGGAATCCGGTATTTCCAGCAGGTTAATGCAGCGAAGCAATGTGGTCTTTCCGGAACCGGACGGTCCAATCAGTACTGTTGTCTGATTTGCAGGGATTTCCAATGTTACGCCCTTGAGCACTTCATTATCCCCAAATGTTTTTCTGATATTTGAAACACAATACATAAATGACCTCCTAGTTCTTGCCTACTCGCAGCTTTTTCTCCAGCAGCTTCTGCACTCCGTTTAACAAAGTACAGAAAATCAGATAGATAAATGCTACTTCCAGATAAATAATCAGATATTCGAATGTTCCACTGGCAAATTCCTGCGCTTTACGAAACATTTCGGTAATCATAATCGTAGATGCCAAAGAAGTATCCTTTACCAGACTGATAAATGAATTAAACAGTGGCGGAACAGATACCTTTGCTGCCTGCGGAATAATAATTCTGGTAAATATCTGGTGATAACTCATACCAATGGAATATCCGGCTTCCCACTGTCCCTTTGGAATGGAAAGAATTGCAGCCCTTATAGTTTCTGCTGAATATGCTCCTACATTTAGTGAAAATGCAACAACACTGGCAATCCACTTGTCAATTCCCAGCGGATTACAAATTCCCCAGTAAACAATAAATAACTGTACCAGAAGCGGTGTTCCCCTGAATATCCAAACATAAATACCGGCAATCTGTCTGATTACCGGTACTTTGTTAATTACAACCAGGGCAACGAGCACCGCAATAATAATTCCTATTGCAAATGAAATAAGTGTCAATGGAATGGAATATGTAATTCCCTTTTCCAACATTGGCCAGAAAGCACGTTTCATAAGGTCAATCTGACTTTCCTTTAATCCAAATATACCTGTTGCCATCTTTTTCTCCTGTTTCTGCTTCTTTTCTTACTAAGCGTGCGCAGATTACTTCGTTGAAATATCTGTTGAGAAATATTTCTCTGAAATTTTTGCAATCGTGCCATCCGCTAAAAGTGCATCAATTGCTTTGTCAAGGTCAGCTTTTAATTCTGTATTACCTTTCTTCATTACAATCGCACTGGATGTCACATCGTCTGACTCTGCTACAACCTTAGTAGACTCTGCATCACCTTTTACGGTCTGCCAGTATGCATAAGTCAACTCATCATTGATTGCACAATCTGCTTCTCCGCTGATTACACATTCCATAGCAAGAGAGAACTCATCCTGTCCTACAATCTCTGCGCCGTAGTCTTTTGCAATCTGATTAAAGTTAGAAGTAAGTCCTTCTGCCGCTTTCTTTCCGGCAAGGTCTTCAAAACTCTTAATGTCTTCGTTATCAGATTTTACAATCAGAACCGGTTTTGAGTAAATATATGGAGTAGAGAAATCATAATTTTCCTCTCTCTCATCTGTCATGGTAACCTGGTTCATTATAACATCAAAGTTTCCTGCATTCAATGCTTCAAACATGGAATCCCACTCTGTTTCTACGAATTCCACATCCCATCCGAGATAATCCCCAATGGCATTGGCAACATCTACTTCATAGCCAACCAGATTTCCATCTGTATCATGGTAGGTATATGGTGCAAAAGTTCCTTCCATTCCGACTTTCAGCACTTTTTTACCGCTTTCTGTTGCTGCCGCATCTGCTTTGTCCGTATCGGAATTTGTCTTTCCGCATCCTGCCGCTGCAAATGCTGTTACAGCCGCCAGTAAAATTGCAATCAGTTTTCTGCCCTTCATAATAGTCTCCTCTGTCTTCTGTCTCTTATAATTCTGCCCTTATGCTTCCAGATCTTACTCTACTGCCTTGAATGCTTCCTCTAAGTCTTCAATAATATCGTCGATATTTTCTGTTCCGATAGAAAGGCGGATGGTATTCGGTTTGATTCCCTGCTCTTCTAATTCTTCAGCACTAAGCTGGGAATGCGTGGTTGATGCTGGATGAATCACCAGGGATTTTACATCTGCAACATTTGCCAGTAAGGAGAAGATTTCCAGATTGTCGATGAAATCTTTTGCCTTTCTGTCATCACCTTTGATTTCAAAGGTAAAGATAGAACCGCCACCGTTCGGGAAGTATTTCTTATATAATTCCTGCTGCTTTGGATCTGTACTTACTGCAGGATGATTTACACGCTCCACCTGTGGATGGTTATTTAAAAACTCTACTACCTTCAATGCATTCTGTACATGACGTTCTACTCTTAAGGATAATGTCTCTAATCCCTGTAAGAAGATAAATGCATGGAACGGAGATAAAGTTGCTCCGGTATCACGAAGTAAGATTGCACGAATCTTGGTTACAAATGCTGCCGGTCCTACTGCCTTGGTAAAGCTGATGCCATGATAACTTGGATTTGGCTCAGTTAAAGATGCAAATTTTCCACTTGCCTCCCAGTCAAATTTTCCGCTGTCTACGATAACTCCACCAATTGTTGTCCCGTGTCCACCAATGAATTTTGTTGCAGAATGTACCACGATGTCTGCGCCATACTCAATCGGACGAACCAGATAAGGTGTTGCAAAAGTGTTATCTACGACTAATGGAATCTTGTGTGCATGTGCTACTTTTGCGATGGCTTCAATATCTGCTACATCTGAGTTAGGATTTCCTAATGTCTCAATATATAATGCTTTTGTATTGTCTTTGATTGCTGCTTCAAATGCTTCCGGCTCCGGCTCAACAAAGGTTGTTGTAATGCCGTACTGTGGAAGTGTATGCTCCAACAGGTTATAAGAACCACCATAGATATTCTTTGCAGCTACAATATGGTCACCATTCTGTGCAAGATTTTCAATCGTATAAGTAATTGCTGCTGCTCCGGATGCTACTGCCAACGCTGCAACTCCACCCTCTAATGCTGCAATTCTCTTCTCAAATACATCTTCTGTCGGATTCGTAAGTCTTCCATAAATATTTCCTGCATCTGCAAGACCAAATCTTGCTTCCGCATGGTCGCTGTTGCGGAATACATAGGATGATGTCTGATAAATAGGTACTGCTCTTGCATCTGTCACCGGATCCGGATTTTCCTGTCCTACATGTAACTGTAAAGTTTCAAATTTCAAATTACGTTCTGCTCTGCTTTTCTTTGTGCTCATCTTCTTTTTCTCCGTTCTGTTATTTATTTCTGTCACTCTGATGTTACATCAGATTTTTTCCATTCTACTGCAAATTACTCTGTAAATAAAGCTGTTGAATAATATCTGTCTCCATTGTCCGGTAATAAAGCTACAATTGTTTTTCCTTTATTTTCAGGTCTCTTTGCCAGTTCAATTGCTGCATAAGCCGCTGCTCCGGAAGAAATTCCTACTAATACGCCCTCTTTGTGTGCAATTTCTTTTGCCACACGGAAAGCATCTTCGTTCTCTACCGGAAATACCTCATCATATACTTTGGTGTTTAATACATCCGGTACAAATCCTGCACCGATACCCTGAATCTTATGTGCTCCACTCTTACCTTCGGATAATACCGGTGAAGATGCCGGCTCTACTGCTACAACTTTAACATCCGCTTTCTGCTCTTTTAAGTATTCACCGGTTCCTGTTACGGTTCCACCTGTACCAACTCCTGCTACGAAGATGTCTACTGCTCCGTCCGTATCTTTCCAGATTTCCGGTCCTGTTGTCTCTTTGTGTACTTTTGGATTCGCAGGGTTTACAAACTGTCCAGGGATAAAGCTGTTTGGAATCTCTTTTGCAAGTTCATCCGCTTTTGCAATTGCACCTTTCATTCCTTTGCTTGCTTCTGTCAGAACAATTTCTGCACCGTAAGCCTTTAAGATGTTTCTACGTTCAACACTCATGGATTCCGGCATAGTAAGAATGATACGGTATCCCTTGGCTGCCGCAAGTGCTGCAAGACCAATTCCTGTATTTCCGGATGTCGGCTCGATAATAACAGAACCTTCTTTTAACTGTCCTTTTGCTTCTGCATCTTCAATCATTGCTTTTGCGATACGGTCCTTTACGCTTCCTGCCGGATTGAAATATTCCAGTTTGAAAAGTAATTTTGCTTCTAAGTTATACGCCTTTTCTAAATTAACTGCCTCGATTAATGGTGTATTTCCAATCAGTCCTAATGTTCCTTTATAAATGTTTGCCATGATAATAATCTCCTTTTCCCTAAATTCATATATTTCCTATCTGTTTGATATGGATTAAGTATAATATAAAACGATGTGTACCAATTGTCAAGACTTTTTTCAAATAAATTATTTAAAATATTTTGTTTCATTGGTACACATCGACCTCGTCCATTTAAATGACATAATCGCTGCTGATATCCTGCTGCCATTCCATCAAATCCTCTAACGTATATCTGTCTACTACACTCTTAATCGCATCGTTTAATTCTTTCCAGATACGAAGTGTTACACATTCTGCCTGACGCTCACAGGTGTTCACCTCATCCTCAAGACACGATACCGGTGCAAGACTTCCTTCTACCTGACGTAATATCATCCCTATCGTATATTCCTTCGGTGTCTTTGATAAACGATATCCTCCCTGGGGGCCTCTGATGCTCTTAACAAACCCTGCCCGTACCAGTGTAGAAATAATCTGTTCCAAGTATTTCATGGAAATATCCTGACGTTCCGCAACATCTTTAAGACGTACCGGTTCAACTTCATCATTCATTGCTATATCAAGAAGAAGTCGGACAGCATAACGTCCCTTTGTTGAAATCTTCATACTGTACCTCCATTTCTATTTGTCTATGGGTACAGTATATTCCTTTTTTCCTACTATGTCAATAGGGATATGTTGTTTTTAATATTCTTCCTCTTCTTCACCCTCAGAGATGTCGTTCTTCGGCTTCTTTAAGCCTTCAATGACAATGCCATTCTTCTCAGCATAATCCCAAAGTGCAGCATGAATACCTTCTTCTGCCAGAAGGGAACAATGCACTTTAACCGGTGGAAGTCCGTCTAATGCTTCCATTACTGCTTTATTGGTTACAAGTAATGCTTCCTGTACGGTCTTTCCCTTTACCAGTTCTGTTGCCATACTGCTGGTTGCAACTGCAGCACCACAGCCAAAGGTCTTAAACTTACAGTCCTGAATCACACCATTATCATCAATATCAAGATAGATTCGCATGATATCACCGCATTTTGCATTTCCTACTGTTCCTACTCCGCTGGCATTTTCAATCTCCCCTACATTTCTCGGATTCTGAAAATGATCCATAACTTTTTCACTATACATAATCGTTACTCCTTTTCTTCTCTATTACTGCTGGTTCTTTACAAAATCTTCGTATAACGGTGACATGCTGCGTAAATGTGCAACAATCTCTTTGATTGCGTCTACCGTGGTGTCAATCTGCTCTTTGGTGGTATCTGCGCCTAAAGTCAGGCGGAGTGAACCATGTGCAATCTCATGTGGCAGACCAATTGCCAGCAATACATGAGACGGGTCTAAGGAACCGGAAGTACATGCTGAACCGGAGGATGCACAAATCCCCTTCATATCTAACATAATCAGCATGGATTCTCCCTCCACAAAACGGAAGCATGCATTGACATTATTGGCAAGACGATGCTCTCTGTCTCCATTGATTTTCACATATGGGATTTCCTTTTCAAAACGGGAAATCATATAATCTCTCAATTCTCTTTCTCTTGCAGTACGCTCTTCCATGGAAGCAAATGCCAGTTCTGCAGCTTTACCGAAGCCTACGATTCCCGGTACATTTTCCGTTCCGGCTCTTCTCTTTCTCTCCTGTGCACCACCATGTACAAAAGAGCGGATTTTTACACCTTTTCTGATATAGAGGAAACCGATTCCCTTTGGTCCGTTTAATTTATGGCCACTGCTGCTTAACATATCAATATTCATTTCATCTACCTGGATTGGCTCCTGACCAAATGCCTGTACTGCATCAGTATGGAATAAAACTCCATGTGCCCTGGCAATTGCGCCAATCTCTGCAATCGGCTCAATGGTGCCAATCTCATTGTTGGCAAACATAATAGAAATCAGAATGGTATCCGGACGGATTGCAGCTTCTACATCTGCCGGATTAATACGTCCATTCTCATCCACATCAAGATAAGTTACCTCAAAGCCCTGTCTTTCCAACCATTCACAGGTATGAAGAATTGCATGATGCTCAATCTTACTGGTGATGATATGTTTTCCTTTTTCTTTATAAGCTTCTGCTGTTGCTTTCAGTGCCCAGTTATCAGATTCACTTCCACCTGCTGTAAAATATATTTCTTCCGGTTTCGCACCGATTCCTGCTGCAATAATATCTCTGGCCCTTGTTACTGCCTTGCGGCTTTCCTCACCTAATGCATAAATGGTAGATGCATTTCCATAATACTGGGTAAAATAAGGAAGCATTGCCTCCACTACCCGCTCGTCCGTTCTTGTTGTTGCCGCATTGTCCAGATAGATTAATTCCATCGGTTTTCCTCCTTTATCAATTTGCTTTATCAGCTATTTTCGTCCTATTTCCAAGTAATTCAGTCGGAACTAAGAATAACACCTTAGGAATAGTATGTCAATCTTCTGCCTGGATTTATTCCTTTTGTTCTTTTATTTATCCAAGAGGGTTTAAAGGGGAAAGGGCAGCTTTCGCTGCCCTTTCCATCTATCCTCCTATTTCAGACGATATACATTATAAAAACTAAACTCTCCTGTTTGCAGTTTTGCTCTGCTTAGACTCTTTTACGTCTTCTGTAAAGTACAACTACCGCTGCTCCTGCAACGAATAACAATACTACCATGCATGCAATCGGAGTATTATCTCCTGTCTTAACCTGCTTCTCTGCTGTTACAACAGGTGTTGCATTCGGAGTTGTAGATGCTGCTGGTTTCATATCTGTATTGCTAAGTACAATAACATACTCAGATGCATGTGAGAATTTGAAATCAACGGTTCCGTCTGCATTTACCTTTACAGCCTGAACATATTCTAATGCTCCGGTCTTTTCATTATAATAGTAAAGGTTTGCATATTTTCCACTGTTCTCTGCACCAACGTTGACACGAAGTGTAGCATCAAATCCAAATGCTCCGTCATGTGCCAGTGAAAGTTCAATGGTCTTGTTGTCTCCAGCTAATGCTTTAATCTTATCAGCCGGAATGCTGCTCTTACCTACGGTTACACCGAGGTCTATTGCATCTTTTAATTTACTTACAATGTTCTTTCCGTTTACAATCCAGCTTACGTTGTCGTTCAGCTTGAAGGTAATGGTAATATCTTTTCCAATCATGCCATTGAATACTTCTGCCGGAACTTTTGTGGTATCTGGCATTGTAACATTAATCTTTGCTGTATCTCCCACAGCATCAATGGTATCAATTACTTCCTGGAAATCTTTACCCGGAACAGTAATGTCAAGATTAATCTTTTTATCTGCTCTCAGCACTACAGTACCGCCATCCTTTGCTGCCGGAATGGTAACTGTTACTGTCTTATCAGAAGAAACAGTATATGTTTTACCATCATAAAGATTTACAACTGTATTTCCTGCATTTGCATTAACCGGAACTTTTACTTCTTTTGCGGTATCCTTGATATTCATACCAACATATAAGGTTGTTCCTCCATAGGATCTTGAAACTACATCATAGCCTTCCTCATCAGAACTTGCCACAACCTTTCTGCTTCCTCTTGCAAATACATCTGTGTATGCATTACGGATGCTCAGCAGATTCTTATAATGCTGATATGTTACATTGTCCTCTGTTGCCAGAGAGAAATCCATGTCATATCTATTAGTCTGGTATGGATAATTATTTAATCCGCTTAAACCAACTTCTTCACCATAATAGATCACCGGAATACCCTTTGCAGTAAGCTGTAAGGTAGCTGCAACTAACGCTGCTGATGTTGCCTCATCCTCGGTATATCCTTTTCCGTTCATTAAGGACGCCTTAAATCCATCTTCATCATGACTGCTTAAAAACTGACCTGTCATGTATGCGTTATTAAGTGCTGCATTTCTGGAAGAAAGGAAGCTTTCTACAGAAGAAATATTACCACTGACAAAGCTTGTTGCCTGATCATTAAAATCAAAATCAAGGTCTGCATCCATCTGACCGGTACCTAAGGTACTACCATTTGACGCATATCCTGCGCCATAATATTCTCCAATCATCTTGAAGGATGGATTTACTTCTG
>ULVV01039476.1_pt1 | contig 30571 bp, 27 predicted proteins | sample 1959761 | NCBI WGS metagenome assembly ULVV01 (sample SAMEA4835795, study PRJEB28245) | human gut metagenome | biome: gut microbiome; material: fecal sample | place: Denmark | collected 2008
ACCCTAAAAAGTAAAGACCCTAAAAAACTTTGAATACCCAAAGATTGCTGCTCCATTTTGTGAAAAGATTATTTGTATTTCTGATGCAGAGAAACAATCGGCATTAGACAAGAAGATTTGTAAAGAAGATAAGCTGCAAGTCATCTTTAACGGTGTAGACATCGAAGCCTATGAAAATGGAGCACATGGTGCAGTTAAAAGGCAAGACCTGAATATTCCAGAAGATGCATTTGTTGTCGGTATGGTTGGGCGAATAAGTCAGCAAAAAGCACCAGATGTCTTTATTAAGATGGCAAAGCAGGTGAAAGATGAAGTTCTAAATGCACACTTTATTATCGTTGGTAATGGAAATCAGGAAGACGAAATCAGAAAGTATGCGAAGGACAACGGCTTTTCGGACAGTTTACATGTTACTGGATGGGTTGATGATCCGATGAGTTATGTGGAGCTTTTCGATGTTGCATGTTTACTGAGTCGCTGGGAGGGCTTTGGACTGGCACTGCCTGAGTATATGATGGCAGGCAAGCCTATTGTAGCAAGCAGAGTGGATGCCATTCCGAATATAATCCGGGATGGAGAAAATGGCTTACTTGTTGAAGTGGATGACGATACTGGAGCAAGTAATGCTGTGTTGCGGATCTATCAAGAAGATGGATTGAAAGATAGATTGGTGACACATGGATTTGAAGATGTACATAACAGGTTTAACGCTCGGAGAGTTTCAGAAGAACACGGGAAACTGTTTGAGCAAGTATGAGGAGATAGAGGAAATAGCATGGAAAGAATGAAGGTTGCGTTTTTAACTAGTGGTATTTCACCAGTTCCAGCAACAAAGGGTGGAGCTGTTGAAAATCTGATAGAAGACTTACTTGATGAAAATGAAAAGAAACATAGTTTTGACTTTTCGGTTTTTAGTCTATACGAAGAAAAGGCAGCAGAACAAGCAAAAAAATATAAAAACAGCAACTTTTATTTTGTGAAGTCTCCGGAAGCGGTTAATTGTTTTGATAAAGCAATATACTGGATTGCAAAAAATCTATTAAAAAAACCAAATTTAATTTCATATCGTTGTATTCTTCGTAGACTGTATGTGATGTCAAAGTTTCCAAAGATTTTACTAAAAAATGACTTCGATAGACTTGTTTTGGTAACAAATTCTACGCTTTTCTTCGTGTTAAAAAACAAGAAAGTTGCAAAGAAATATGAAGGAAAGACAATCTATTATCTCCATAATGAGGTCCGTTCGCTGTTTAAATGTGAAAAAGAAGCATCTTCAATTAGAAGTCTAATAGGAATAAGTGAATTTGTAAATGACTCTTTTAGAAAGCAGGTTCCAACATTAAGAAAAGAACAATGCTATGTTCTTAAAAATGGTGTGGATACTGAAAGATTCACAACAAGAAACGAAAGAAAAATAAAAGAATATAAAAACAAGTATGGAATTAAAGATAATGATTTTGTTGTGATATTTGCAGGAAGGTTGGTAGATGAAAAAGGTGCGCTTGAAACAATCAAAGCGATTAAAGAATGTAAAGATGAACATATAAAGTTGCTTATTGTTGGAGCGGGTTTTTATAGCAGTGACATAGTTGATGACTACACATTAGAGCTTCAGAAGGAAGCAGAAGGTATAAAAGATAGGATTGTATTTACAGGATATATAGATTATAAAGATATGCCTTCTATTTACCAATTAGGAAATGTTGCGGTTCTTCCGTCAATGTGGGAGGAACCAGCAGGGATGACTATGGTGGAAGCAATAGTTAGTGGATTACCGTTGATTACAACAAATTCTGGAGGAATTCCTGAATATATACCTGCTGAATTAGCATATATGTTAGATAGAAATAAGGATTTGGTTAAAAATATAAGCCAGTGCATTTTACAAATAAAAAATAGTGCAGCGAATAGTGCAGCTTTAAATACATCCATACGAAACAAATTTAAAGAGGATATTGGTTTGGAAAAGTATTTTGAAGGCTTTGAATATGTATTAAAAGAAGGATGATTATATGCTAAGGACAGTAATTAAGAATATATACGGATCACTAAAACATAAAAATTTTAAGTCTGTTGGCAATAATCTGTGTATATCAGTGAACTCAGAGATTATAGGAGAAAAAACCATATCGATTGGCGATAATTTTTCGGCAGGAAAGAATTTAAAACTTCAGACTTGGAATCAATATAACGGACAGGAATTAAAAAATAGACCATCAATAGTAATTGGAAATAATGTATCGTTGATGAGTAATTGTCAGATTTCATGTGCTAATGAAATTATTGTGAAAGACGGCGTGTTAATGGGGGATAACGTATTTATTACGGATAATTTTCACGGCTCAAATTCATGGTGGGAATTAGATATTCCACCGATTGAAAGACCATTAGAAATTGGTGAGGGTGTTTATATTGGAAAAAATGTATGGATTGGAAGAAATGTGTGTATAATGCCGGGAGTTAAGATAGGCAACGGAACTGTTATTGGAGCTAATTCAGTTGTAACACATGACATTCCAGAAAAATGCATAGCGGTTGGAGCTCCTGCAAAAGTTATTAGAGAAGTGAGAGAAAAATAATGAATATATTAATACTTGGAGCGGCAGGCTTCATAGGAACAAATTTAGCCATAAAATTGGCCGATAATAAAAGTGATAAGGTAACGCTTGTTGACAAAGATGCTAATTATTTCTCAAACATATTGAAATATGAATTTTCAAACGTTGAAATAAAAGAATCTTCTTTAGATGAAAATGAGGACTTTTCTATACTTAAAGGGCAGGACGTTGTTTATCATCTAGTCAGTACTAATATTCCAACAACTTCAAATCTGCACATTAGCCAGGATATAAAGGCAAATGTATTATTTTCGTCAAATTTGTTTGAAGCATGTGTTAGATATAGAGTTAAAAAAGTTGTTTTTATCTCTTCTGGTGGAACCGTTTACGGAAAAGAGTCAAAGTGTCCACTATCTGAGAGTACACCAACAAATCCTATATCATCCTATGGAGTTCAGAAGATAACAATTGAAAAACTATTATATCTATACAATTATATGTATGGATTGGATTATAGAATCATTAGATTGGCAAACCCTTACGGACCGTATCAGAGACCAAATGGTGTTCTAGGAGCAGTTACTACATTTACATATAAGGCTTTAAAAGGCGAACAGATTCAAGTATATGGAGATGGCTCTGTCATAAGAGATTTTATTTATATTGAGGATGCGATTAGAGCTATTTTGAATATAGTCAACGGAGAGAATAAACATCGCACCTTTAATTTGGGATGTGGGTACGGAACGTCCATCAAAGATGTATTGAATAGTATAGAGCGAGCCTTGAATCTTAAATTAAATGTTGTTTACACAGCGCCAAGAGCGGTAGATGTACCGGTTAACTATTTAGATATTAGCAGATATGAAAAATATTATGGAAAGCTTAATCCCTTTAGTCTTGAGGAAGGAATAAAGAAGACTGCCGAGTTTATGAGAAAGGAATATTTATGAAAACAATAGCTTTTTTTGTCCCTCAATATCATAGAATACCTCTTAATGATAAATACTGGGGGGAAGGATTTACTGAGTGGGTTAATATTAGAAATGCAAAGCCTGAGTTTGAAGGACATAACCAACCGCGAGTGCCACTAAATAATAATTATTACAATTTGTTAGATAGGGATACGAAGGCGTGGCAGATTGAACTGGCAAAGAAATACGGCTTGTATGGTTTCTGCTACTATCATTACTGGTTTGATGGAGAAATGCTGTTGGAGAAACCATGTGAACAAATCCTTGAGGATAAAACGTTGGATTTTCCATTCTGTTTCTGCTGGGCTAATGAAGCATGGTCGATGCAGTGGACAGGAGAAAAAAAGGTTATTATGCCTCAAAAATATGGGAGAGAAGAAAGCTGGAAAAAGCATTTTGAGTATTTGATTCCGTTTTTTGAAGATGAAAGATATATTAAAGAAGATGGAAAGCCAATCTTTGTGATTTACAGACCAGAAGCGATAGAGTGTTTAAATGAAATGATTGACTACTGGAAGAAGTTGGCTTCAGATCATGGTTTGCCAGGGATTGTTATCATGAGTCAAAGTCCGTATTTTCTTCTGGATAAGTCTTTCGATAAATCTAGGATTGATTATGAAATAGAATATCAGCCCGGAGTTGCAAATAAGTTGCTTAATCAGAATGAACATAAGCTATTAAAAAAGGTTCGGCATAGGGTTCTTGATATTTTAGAAAAAAAGTTTGCTATAGATCTTAGTGGCTATGGTCAAAATATCCGAAAAAAAATGGAGAAAAATCAATTTCCAAGCTATGATGATACATGGAACAAGATTATTTCTAGAAAAGTAGATGATGACAAGTTAATACCGGGAGCTTTTACTGACTGGGATAATTCGCCTCGTTATCATGAAAGAGCACAGGTATATATGGGAGCAACACCTGAGAAATTCGGTGAATATTTTTCACAGCTTATTCAAAAAGCTAAAAATGAATATAAGAAGAATTATATTTTTATTTTTGCATGGAATGAATGGGGCGAAGGGGGATATCTCGAACCAGATACGATTAATAAATACGGGTATCTCGAAAATATGTATAAGGCCCTCAAAGCAAATGACGCACTAGAGGATAATAATGGATGATGGAAGCGATTCTTTTAATACTTACTATTCTGAGTATTGTAAAAACAAAAAAATGGGTAAATCCGGCATCGATACTTTTAATTATATGGGTTATTATCATCAGTCTTTCCAGAATGGGATTGTACGGGCTTAATGCTACAGATGAAAAATTTTATTACTTAATTTTTATCGGATTGATTTCTTTTTTTGTCGGATTTGTATTGCCTAAAGGGAAAAAAAGAGTAGTAATAAATAGAATTTTGGCTGATACGTCTTCCTTCGATAAAAAAGACGATATGGAACTAAATTATAGAGTGTGTTATGTAGCATTGATATGCTGTATATTAATAACAATATATAAACTTAAAGATTTGGGATTTGATTTTTCCAACATTACACTTTTCGGAGAATTGAATAGAGTGGAATATGGTTCGAAACTGGCCAATATGCTGTATGAGTTTATTGCATATCCATTATACAACACTTTTGTCTGTGTTACAGTTGTTGACTTTTTCTTTGGAAGAAAAGATAAATGGTTAATTATACTAACTTCATTCATGTGCCTTACGTGGATGTTGGTAAGCGGTGGAAGAATTGCTGTTATTAGATTGCTCGTTTCTATTATTATTTGCATGTCACTGAAAACATCAGCAAAACAAAAGTTAGCTAAAGTATTTTCTAATATTAAGTTTCTCGTGGCTTTGGCTGTGGCTTGTGCGATATTTGTCCATTTTACAGTCTTGAAAGGATTTGAACCACTATTTAATTTTTATACGGATTTTGCTATTCAACCGAAAATGTTTCAGTATTGGGCTGAAAAAATCAATGAGCAGTATGCCTATGGTGCAGCCTCGCTGTTCGGATTTATTTATCCATTTTTATACATTGTAAAAAATTCTTTGGGTCTTACTAAGATTCCATTAGGCGCAGCAGTATACGAGAATATTGAAAATACGTTCAATAATTGGGTAACATTAGGAACTTCGTATAGATGTAATGCATACACAAGTTGCTTTTGGTATTTATATTATGATGGCAGAATTGTTGGAATTGTAATTGGAATGCTACTTTGGGGGAGTGTTTGCAAAAATGTCCTGAAAAATACGCTAAATTATCCAACTATAAAAAATATATCGATATATATTTTGATAATGATTGGCGTTATTTATAGTTTTACTGATATGGAGTTTTCTAAAGCTAATTATGTTTTAGCATTCTTATTTATAAGTAAGATTTGTTTTTGCAAAACAAAGATTGTTTTTGGCAGAGAAGGAGGCGAATGAAATGAATGAGCTGTTGTTGTCTCTTTGCATCCCAACAAATGGTATATCCGAATGGGTCTTTCCAGTATTGGATAGTATTTATGAGCAGGCAAATAGCCTTCAAAAATTTGAAGTTGTTGTAACTGATAATGGAAACAATTTGGATTTCTATAATCGAATGCAAGAGTATTGTTCCCGCTATCAAAACCTGTGTTATGAAAAGACGAAAGCCCAAGGCTTCACAAATCAGATTGATTGTTTTAAATTAGCTAAGGGACAGCTGATAAAATTTGTTAATCATAGGATGCCTTTGGTAAAAGTGGCTTTAGAGTATTTAATTTCTTTTGCAGAAAAAAACCTAAAAAGTAAGCCTGTAACATATTTCACAAATGGTGAATTGCAATTAAAAAATGGATATAAGAAGCTCCAAAATTTCGATTCATTTATTAAGGCTCTGGGCTATTGGTCTTCCTGGTCAGCTGGTATTTCAATCTGGCGTTCAGATTTAGAAAAAATTGATTTACTAAAACCATATAGTCTGACTTTTCCGCATACAGTCTTTTTGTTTGGTAATACAGGGGCAAATAGCTACTTTATTGATGATCGAAGACTTGTTACTGAAATTCAATCTAAGCCGACAAAGAAAGGGAATTATAATCTATTTACAGCATTCAGTGTAGAATATATTGATATTATAAGAGGACTACTAGATGATAAGAAAATTAGTTCTGCTACCTTTGAATATATAAAAAAAGATATGTCGTATTTTGTGAGTCTTTTATTATACGAATACGTAATTAAAAAACAAGAGTCGTCTTATGATCTTCAAAACTACAAAGAAGCAATTGAAAAAAATTATAGCTATCCGGCTATTATCTGTAACATACCATATGCTCTTTTTAAGAATAAGGTTTTAAAAAGGATTAAAAATTGTATTGCGGATGTGTAGTTGAAGAAGGAAGGGATAGCTATGAAGAAAATAAGTACAAAGTATTTTATACTTGATAAAAATGAAATCAGTAAACCTAAGGAAGGAATTAAATTTGTTTTAAATTGTACGAAGGCTTTTTATTATAAATTACGAATGAATATGATTCGGGTTGAAAGTATGCCTAAACAATACAAAGTTTCTGTTTGTGCGATTTTTAAGAATGAAGCACCTTATTTGAAAGAATGGATTGAATTTAACCGTATTGTAGGTGTGGAACATTTCTATTTATATAATAATAATTCAGAAGATAACTACGAAGAAATTATTGCGCCATATATAAAAAAAGGTCTTGTAACTTTAGTTCAATGGCCGAAGAGTCAGGCACAAATGGAATGCTATAACGATTGTATTTCAAGGTATAGTGAACAAACCCAGTGGCTTGGGTTCATTGACATTGATGAGTTTATTGTGCCAATTGAAAAGAATAGTATATATGAAATACTGCAGCCATTTGAGAAAAACAGAGGGGCTGTAAAACTGTATTGGAAAATGTTTGGAACATCTGGGCTTTTGGAAAGAGATTTAGATACATTAGTCACAGAAAAATTTTCAGTTTCATGGCCGAAGTATTATTCAGTTGGCAAATGCTTCTACAATACTAATTTTGATTTTGATGGCACTTTTAAAAAAAATAATTGTTTACACCATTTATTCTGGGCAAATTATAGAGGCTTGAATATTCCACCGGTGAATGTTCAGGATAAGGTGTGTTTTGAAAATTATAATTGTGCAAAAGGAAATGCACATTCCATGCAGCTAAATCATTATTTTACGAAGTCTTTCAAGGAATATGGAATGAAGAAAGCTAAGGGTGATGTGTATTTTGAAATCAATCCACATGATGAAGAGTATTTTTATTTGCATGAAATGGAGAATACTAGTGTAGATTGTTCTGCATATAAGTTTTTGATAAAGCTTAAACTTGCAATGCGAGAAACAATTTAATATTATTCGGGAGAAAATACATCGCTCCAAGGGAATATAAGAAGTTTCTGAACCAATTATTCGGTTCTAACTATATGGAGATTCCTCCGGTTGAAAAGTGAAGAACACATTATCCGCTATATGTTAGATTTAGCGATGGCAAATAAATGTTCTTTCATAAAGTTGAAAAAAATTGACTGTCAAGGATACGTTATAATGAAGGGAGATCAAGGACAAAGAATGTTAACGATTAATTCTTCTGTATCGCTGTTATATCAAGTATTAAATCTATTTTCGAATTTCTTGATGAGAACTATTTTCATTATTGAACATCTTAACATATTGAAAAAAGCAAATGAACTTTGCGATTATTTAATTGTTGGTGTTAGCAAAGATGAGGTCGTTCAAGGCTATAAAAACAAACTTCGAGAAGTCTATCTGAAAAGAAGGCTAACGTGGGTGTCAGATGCCATGAAATTTCTGAAAATTAAAAAAAGTAAAACTGTAGATTTCCAGAAATTAGAATGCGAAGAACTAATTGATTTGATATGACAGAAGGAGAAAAAGGTGAACGATCAGAAATTAAAAAGCCAGATGACCTCTGGTATGATATGGAAATTTGCGGAACGTTTTGCTGCACAAGGTGTTTCGTTTGTAGTATCTATGGTATTGGCTCGTATTTTGATGCCAGAAGATTATGGTGCAGTCGCAATAATTAATATTTTTATTTCTATTGCAGATGTGTTTCTGAGTAGTGGATTGAACACTTCTCTAATTCAAAAACGAGATGCTGATGACCTTGATTTCTCGACGATATTTTATCTAAATTTAGGGTTGAGTCTTGCATTGTATTTGGTGCTTTTTGGAACGGCGCCTTTTATTGCACAAGCGTATGATATGCCAATACTAAAAAGCACAATTAGAGTTTTTGCATTAAGAATTCCTGTTTCAGCGTTTCAAGTAATTCAGGTTGCATATATTTCCAAAAAGATGCAATTTAAGAAGTTCTTTTTTGCAACAATTACAGGAACAATTTTATCAGCGGTAGTTGGTATTGCAATGGCCATTAAAGGAATGGGTGTATGGGCTTTAATTGGACAATACTTAACCAATACTGTTATAGATACAATGATGCTGTGGGCAACTGTTAAGTGGATACCTAAAAAAATGTTTTCAATCAAGGCTGCCGTTCCACTTATCAAGTATAGCTGGAAAGTAATGATGACAGATTTGCTTGGCACACTATGTAATAATCTTGGTGATTTCATTATTGGTGCAAAGTATAACTCTGCAAATCTTGCTTATTATACAAAAGGAAAGCAGTTGCCGCAGCTGTTTAGAACCAATATTTACACAACATTAATCAGCGTCTTATTTCCCGGTATAGCTGCTGTTAATGATAATATGATAACAGTTAAAAAGATAACCAGAAAAAGTGTGCGAATCATGGCTTATATCGTATTTCCTATTTCGTTAGGACTTATGGCGGCAGGAGATACTATTATAGAAGTTCTTTTTACTGAAAAATGGTTGCCCATGCTTCCGTATGTCTATGTGATGTGTGTGGAAACTATTATATCGGTTCCGGCAACAATTGCTCTACAGCCAATCAAAGCTGTTGGAAGAAGCGACTTAATGCTGAAATCTGAAATTATAAAAAAGATTTTTTTCATGATTTCAACGGTTGTAGCAATGAACTATGGAGTATTTGCTATTGCACTTACGGTTCCAGCGAATACTTTACTAGATTTGACTATTAATACAATCATTAATAAAAAAATTATAAACTATAGTATCTTTGAAGAACTATCAGATTGCTTTACTGCATTTACACTTTCCCTGATGATGGCTGCTATTGTTGTCTTTATTGGTAAAATAGAATTAAATATCTATGTTAAAGTAGTTATTCAAATTCTGACTGGTGTTTTAAGCTATGCTGGTGTATCTTATTTGACAAAAAATAAGGAATTCATTTATATTCTAAATGTTGGGATAAAACATTTCAAGAACGTATAATGAGTATGGTTTTGATTTAGATAAAGGGAAAATTATATAAATGATATTGGCTGAAAATGATTGAAGAAAGACAATTTATAAGCAAGCAGAGCGATTATCATGGCTTGATGTATTAAAAGAAATAAGTATTCAGACTGTTGACAAAGTGACTGTCGACAGTCTTTTTAAAATCTGATAGAATATCTGTGGCAGAAACGTACTTCATAAACCCAAAAATAGTCGACGTTTCTGCCATTTATTATGCCAAAAATGATATAATTATAGAGGGTTTATGGAGGATATCACAATGGCTATGACTAACAGAAACAATGCAAAATTAGATTGCATGATTTATTATACATTAGATGAATTAGTACCACAGGATCATTTGGTTCGTAAGATGGAGGAGGCTCTTGATTTTCGGTTTATTTATCCGAAAGTTCAGCATCTTTACAGTCGTCACGGCAGACCGAGTATCGATCCTGTGGTTCTTTTTAAAATGCTTATCATAAATATCGTGTTTGGAATCAATTCTATGCGCAAGACATGTCAGGAGATCGAAGTCAACTTGGCATATCGCTGGTTTCTTGGATTAAGTATTGATGAGAAGATTCCAAACTTTTCTACATGGTCTCAGAACTATATTCGTAGATATAAAGATTCAACTATATTCCAGGAAATCTTTATGGAAATACTAGAACAGGCCGTTGATTATGGCTTTGTCGATTTCACAACGGTATTTGGAGACAGTACGCATCAGAAGGCAAATGCCAATAAAAGAAAAAGTGTCAAAAAAGAAGTAGAGATCCTCAAAAAGAAATACGAAGATGATCTGTTGGTTGAAATCAACGAGGATAGAGAATGTATAGGTAAAGAGGCCTTTGATTCAATGGTACATACAGAATATGTACATGATGAAGAAACGGGTGAAGAAGTAAAAAAAACTTCAACTAAAACAATTACAGAAAGCACTATAGATCCAGAAAGTGGCTGTTTCCATAAAGGTGAGAAGGAGAAATGTTTTGCGTACTCGCATCAAACTTTCTGCGATAAGAATTCGTTCGTACTGGCAGTTACAACAGTTCCTGGAAATGTACATGATAGTGTTAGTTTTTTTGATGCCTATGAAGAATTGATCAATGGAAAATACGGATACCTGATTAAGAATGTTTCGTTAGATGCCGGATACATGACACCCGCAATATGCAGAGCCATTGTACAGAATGATCAGATTCCTTATATGCCATATAAAAGACCAATGACCAAAAAAGGCTTCTTTAAAAAATACGAATATGTCTATGATGAAGAATGCGACTGTTATCTATGTCCAAATGATAAGATCCTAATGTATACAACTACTACAAGAAATGGATACAGACAATATAAATCTGATCCAAAAGACTGCAAGGATTGTCCTCTTAGAAACAAATGTACAAAGAGTAAGAACATGACAAAAGTTATCGAACGTCACCTATGGGAAGAGTTTAGAGAATATGCCGATGAGATCCGTCATACTATGGAATGGAAAGAAATTTATCCACAGAGAAAAGAAACTATTGAACGAGTATTTGCGGACTGTAAGGAAAACAATGGACTCCGTTTCACAAGGTTAAAAGGCTTGAAGAAAAAACAACAGAATGCTTGGTTGATTTTTGCGTGCCATAATCTGAAGAAAATGTCCCTTTGGAGAGGAAAATATAGAAGAAAGCCATCAAAAAATTCAATACATCCTTCAAAATATACAAAAAAGACAATTTCATTTCGAAAATTGCCTATATACAATAAAAAGCCTATGTCCTTACGAAAAAGGTATAGGCTTTTGTCAACAATCTGTAAGTATTGTTCTTGTTGCAATAGAGCATATTTATTCAAATGGTGCAGTTTATAATTGGCTGTATTCTTTCCATATGCTGCTGTTCTTTTTGGCAGCAGACTGGGTGTATAAAGAAAAAACAATTTTAACAGATATAAAGAGGAGAATCCAGACTATAGTTGACCCGTATTTCTCGTTTGGTTTGATGGTGCTTTTATATTTGCAAGTGATAGAGAGGAGATTCAGGGATTCTAACATGGACTTTGTGGAGTCGTTGATTGGTCTGTTTTCTGGTTGCTATGATAATTTGGACTTCAATGTTCATCTGTGGTTTTTGCCTTGCTTCTTTGTAACAGTTGTTCTGTTCAATATAATAATAGTCAATCTGGGAGCAGGAAGATAGCTTATATTCTTTCAGCTCTGATGAGTCTGATCTATGTTGTTCTTCCGATGCCGGAACTGTTATGGGGCATTAACCGCGTGTTCAAGTACATAGGATTTTATACTGTGGGCGTGTTCTTCTCAGGGAGAGAAACAAAAATCGCGAATAGAAATGTAGGAACTGGAGTGGTTGCGGTAGTTTTGCTTACCTTGAATTTCTTCTTTTCTCTCCACAACTTAACCACAGGATTCATGTGGTTTGTAACCGCCATGATTGGCGTAACTTCCATGATTCTTATTTCTCAGCTCATCAACGAAAATAGAATTTTGCAGTATATCAGTAGAATCTCGCTGATTGTTCTCTGTATTCACAGCCCTGTATATCGGATTGTAGTGAAAATTGTATTAATTCCATTGCACATGGGGACAGATGACGTGAGAGAGAACTTCCTGCTTGCGATGATTGTCGTTTTGGCTACGGTGCTTATTTGCAGCGTGGTATATAAGCTTGTCGTGCGAATTGCTCCGTGGATGGCTGGAAAGAAAAGGAAGACTTGGAATGAAAGAACTACCAGTACTATATAAAAGAAAAGAAGAATGCAGTGGATGTGCGGCCTGTTATGTCATTTGTCCGAAAGAAGCTATTTTTATGGTGGAGGATGAAGAAGGCTTTGAATATCCACAAATAGATGGACGTAAATGTGTGCGGTGCTATCAGTGCATTAAAGTGTGTCCATTTAAAGCGGCAAAAGCATACAACCTGCAGGGGATTAGTGGAGACAGGTTCCATTAAGACAAGCTGCTGATTTTTTTATAAGCAATGATTATCGTCAATCCCGTTCAGGGTTAATCCACTATAGATATACCCAATCCCTGAAAGTCCTATTGATTCACAAAATCAAAAAGAAAATGTTTATTTAGCTTTTGTTATCATCGTACAAGGAAATAAGCAAAAAATGGATAAGAGTAAGTTGAAAAGAATTAGAAATATTCTATTGTTTTATTTTGGAAAAAATAAAATAACAGTTCGGGGAGAAAAAAATAATATAGTAGAGCGCGACTTCTCCTCCAAAATTCAGAACTGTCGTATTCGAATTATGGGAAATAACAATAAAATAGTCATAAGTAATGAGTGTTCGCTAAATGGGGTACAGATGTTACTTCAGGGTGATAATAACGAGATTATCTTGGGCAGAGGAGTACATATAAACGTTTCACCATTACAACCAACAGTAATTAATGCCTGTAATGGGACTAAAATTATAATAGGAGAGAATTCTTTATTATCAAACAATATAGAAATTCATTCTACAGATTATCATTATATTTTTGATGTTGAAGGAAAGCGTACTAATCCAGATGCTAATACCTCGATTGGAAAGCATGTCTGGATTGGATTAGGTGTAAAGGTTTTAAAATGTAGTTCTATAGCTGATGATACGATAGTATGAGCCGGTTCAATTGTGTCTGGAAAGATTGATACTCCACGTTCGATTGTAGTAGGAGAACAGGAAAGAATTATTAAGAATGGTGTCACATGGAAGGAAGTGGTACATAAAATCAATAATTCAGGATTTCAGGCGACTCGTGTCATATTTGATTTCAGCCATCATCTTCAGTGGATGCATTATATTTGCTGTTAGTTGGTTATGTGGAAAGAAGAGTACAATAAAACATAGAATTCCATTTGCCTTTTTCTTAGCATACATTCTCGTTATTTTTCGCATAGTTTTCTTATGCAGGGAACCTGGGAGTAGAAAGGCTATTAGCTTGGTCTTGTTTGAAACATAGGGACATAGTTTTCATATGCACGCTATGTTTGTTGAAAACATTATTATGTTTATTCCGTTTGGTGTACTGCTACCGATATTGTTCAGAAAATTTAGAAGTGGATGGGCATATATTCTGACTGGATTTATTTGCTCTTGTAGCATTGAGATATTGCAGCATATTACTCAAACAGGATATTTACAATTGGATGATGTAGTGACAAACAGAACGGGTACGCTGTTGGGATGGCTGGCTTGGAAAGTGAACAGAAAAATATGAACACGATGGGACTCAATTGCCAGTGTATTAAGGTATGCCCAATTAAAGCAGCACGAGCACAGTAAGGAGTGAATATGAAAACAACATTACTTATCATGGCAGCCGATTTGGAACAGGAATAAAACAGTTGGAGCTGGTCGATGATGCAAACCATATCATCATGGACTACTCAATCCACGATGCAATTGAAGCTGGCTTCAACCATGTAGTATTTATCATCCGTAAGGATATCGAGAAGGAGTTCAAAGGATCGTATTGCTTCCATTTGTTCTTCTCATAATGTAACTGTTGACTATACTTTCCAGGACATCAATGATATTCCGGGAGAACTTCAGGAAGGCCGTACAAAACCGTGGGGAACCGGTCAGGCCGTGCTTGCAGCGAAGGACGTAATTAAAACTCTGTTCATTGTGATCAATGCAGATGATTACTATGGCAAGGAAGGCTTCAAAGCTGTCCATGAGTATCTGGTAAATGGCGGCAAGTCCTGTATGGCATGTTTTGTTCTGATGAACAACACTCTGTCCGATAACTGCGGCGTGACTCGCGGTATCTGCAAGATGTCTGTGAAGGTTCTGAAGACCAATGTCACCTGGTACGGCATGACCTACTATGAAGATGTCGCAGCTGTAAAGGACAGCTTCAAAAAAATGTTGGCGGATGGAGTGTACAAGGCTGATTTATTTGCAGACTTGTGATATACTTGGAGCGGTAGCTCCCTACGCTGCTCGTAATAATCACACACCTCTTCGTGGTGAGCAGTAGGCAACGATCTTATGATCGACGAAGATGTGAAAATAACTTGTCGCTTATTGCTTTATTTGGAACTTGGCTGAGTTGCATGAAGTTAAAATTCGAAACCAAAGGATTTGTCAAAGACATTGAGATTGATGGAGGTGCTGTGATGAACAGTTTGATTGTAACGTATATGTGGGTTCAGATGGGATTTCCTACGGGTGTATGTGGGGTTCGTAGCCAACACTTACATGAACAAAACAGCTAAGCGAAGAATAAAGCGTTAATAAACGAAACTACACCTAGAGGTCGTACCTCTGGACCCCACTTTAACAATTATTGCATACATGTGTGTGAATTATTATATTGGAAAGTGAGGGATGATTTGCAATGGACAAACATAAATTAAAAGATTTCATTGATGCTACCAAAGAAGAAACTGGAAATGTTGCAGTGGAAGAGGTTTTGCCAGCAGTAGTAAAAGAGGCAGGTGGATTTATAGTCAGTGAGGGTGTAGGAATGCTGGCTAGTGAAATCGTTGTTGCGGTAGTCCCTGTCGCAAATAATATTCGTCTTTCATATAAACAGAATCGTTTGGAAAGAAACGTAGTTGAGGCATATTGTAGGCTATTCCGTTAAATAAATTGTGCATACAATGCAATGAATTAAATTGTATTTTACATGGCAATCCGCTATACTAGTATTTAGTATAGCGGATTGTTTTTTGGAGGCTTTTATGGCAAATACTTTGAAGTTACCGGTTGGAATTGAAAATTTTGAGGAAATTAGAAAACTGGGTTTCTATTATATTGACAAGACAAGGCTTATAGAGCAGCTCTTACAGGGCTGGGGTAAGGTGACTCTTTTTACTCGCCCTCGCCGTTTTGGCAAGACTCTCAATATGAGCATGCTTAGGAGCTTTTTTGAAAAAGGAACGGACAAAGCTTTATTTGAGGGCTTATACATTTCCGGCAATAAAGAGCTGTGTGACGAGCATATGGGGAAATATCCTGTCATCTTTCTTTCATTCAAGGGTGTGGATGGTTTAGACTTTACTACGGCAAGACGTATGCTGTGTGCTATTTTAAAGGATGAGCTTGACAGACATTACTATTTGAAAACCAGTGATGTATTGACTGATGAGGATAGAACACTGTTTACAAAGATGCTTCATGGGCAGGATGACAATATTGAGGATAGTATACGAATGCTTTCAAAGCTGTTGTATAAGCACTATGGTCAGAAAGTAGTTATTCTCATAGATGAGTATGATGTTCCACTCGACAAGGCTTTTCAGAATGGCTACTACAAGGAGATGGTTTCTCTCATCAGAGGGCTTTTCGGGCAGGCGCTCAAGACCAATGAGTTTTTACAGTTTGCTGTGCTTACAGGCTGCCTTCGTGTGTCAAAGGAGAGCATTTTTACAGGGCTCAATAATTTTGAAATCAATTCTATTGTGGATATCGACCATGATGAGCAGTTTGGCTTCACTGATGATGAAGTTATGAAGCTGCTTTTAGACTATGACAGGAGCGAGAGGTACCTGGATGCAAAGGAATGGTATGATGGCTATCATTTTGGTAATGCGGATATTTATTGTCCGTGGGATGTGATAAATTTTGCCAAGAAGCTTGTTTCAGATCCGTCAGCCAGACCGAGTGCGTTCTGGATTAACAGCAGTGGAAATGACATGGTGAAGCGCTTTGTGGACAAGGCTGATCAGACCACGAGAGATGAGATTGAAAAGCTCGTGGCAGGTGGATTTGTGGAGAAGCAGCTTCGTCTTGATCTGACATATGATGAGATTGACAATACTATTGACAATCTGTGGAGCGTGCTTTTCACTACCGGTTATCTCACCAAAATTGGTGAGGTCAAGGTGCCTGACAGCGAGAGCTATGCGTACAGGCTTGTGATTCCGAATAAGGAAGTACGCGAGGTTTTTATCTTGCAGATTCAGGAGTGGTTCAAGGCTGTTGTTGCAAATGATGATGATACTATGAAGCTTTTATCAAAGGCAATTCTGGATAAAGATGAGAAACAGATTACCAGGCAGCTCAATATCGTTATGAGCCGCATGATTAGCATACTCGATACCAAGGCGCCTGATGCTATGAAGGAGAATTTCTATCATGGCTTACTTCTCGGTCTACTGCGTGGCAGCAATCCGGACTGGCTGATTAAGTCCAATCGTGAGTCGGGAGATGGCTTTAGTGATATTTTGATTGAGCCGGAGGATCCGGATGCTGGGATCGTTATAGAGGTGAAGTATGCTAAGGAGATGAAGGAGCTTGACGCAGCATGCGAGACTGCTATGGCACAGATTAAGAATAAGCGCTATGATGAGGCTCTGCGGGATGAGGGCAGGTGTGATATTTTAGCCTATGGCATTGCTTTTTGCAGGAAGCGGTGCAGGGTGGTTGGTGAGAAGCTGTAAATTATTTTTACTTTATACCAGAGGCTGGGATAGCTGATTATTTTGGAGGTATTTATATGAAGCTTAAAACAGGGCAAAAGTGCGCATTCGGATTTGGCGCATTCGGAAAAGATATTGTGTATATGCTTATTTCATCGTATTTGCTCTACTACTACAATGTAGTGCTTGGGATGAGCAGTGTGTTTATCGGCACGGTGATGATGGCGGCGAGGATTTTTGATGCGTTCAATGACCCGGTGATGGGCATTATCGTAGCAAAGACGCGTACCAGGTGGGGCAGGTTCAGGCCTTGGATTTTTGCCGGCACGGTGCTCAATGCCGTGACCATCTATGCTTTGTATGCCACACCTGAGTCTATGGGTGATTCAGCTCAGAGAGTGTGGCTTACTGTGTTTTACTTTGCATGGGGCATCACATATACGCTTATGGATATTCCGTTCTGGTCTATGATTCCCGCAATCACTGAGCCGGGCAGCGACAGGGAGCAGCTTACATCGCTTGCGAGGACATGCTCTGGCATTGGAGATGCTATCCCTACGGTGCTCACGATGACAGTGGTGCCCATTCTTGGTGCAGGAAGCTCTATGGCTGACTACAGGATTGGATTTAAGTGGTGGGCACTTATTATAGCGGTAGTATTTGTGATTTCTGAGCTTGTATGCGTGGCATGTGTGCCTGAAAGACCGGTTGCCTGTGATGAGAAGCCGGGAAAGATATCCGATATGTTTAAAGCCTTATTTAAGAACGATCAGGCTATGACTGTTGTGGTATCAATCATTCTCGTGTATACATCACTCAATATCTGTGGTAACTTGGTGCTTTATTTCTTCCGGTTTGATGTGGGAAACGAGGGCGCATATTCTATATTTGCTGCAGTTGCTTTTGCGGCACAGGTGCTTGTCATGATGGTTATACCGCTGCTTCGCAAGAGATTCAGTAAAAGCCAGCTTTTTATATCAGGATTTATTATTCAGATAGCAGGCTTTGCGGTGATACTTATCATGGCATTTGCAAAGCTCTACACGCCGCAGAGCTGGTACATACTCTGCCTGCCGGGTATTTTGATTTATCTGGGCTATGGTATGCTCAATGTTATCATGACTATATTTCTTTCGGATTCTGTTGATTATGGTGAGGTGATGAATGGCACGAGAGAGGAGTCGGTCATTTTCTCAATGCAGACATTTACGGTAAAGCTCGCATCCGGTGTAGCGGTATTTCTGGCTGGGCTGGTGGTTGACTGGATTCATCTGGATACCGCGGCTGCGGTACAGACACAGGACACACTTGATGCTCTTCGTATGTGGATGACGATTCCGTCTGTTATCCTGCTCATTGTGGGCATATTTGTATTTAAGAGGTTTTATAAGCTGGATGATACAAGGATGGAAGAAATTAAATCCAAGCTTAATTAAAAACTGCTTAGAGTCTGTAGAATTGTATACGAAGACAAATAACGCCCATGCATGAATGCATGGGCGAATTTTTTATTTCTTAAGCTTCTTCTGTGCCGTAGAAAGCATCAGCTTAATACGGTTCAGCTGGTTCACCTCAGAAGCACCCGGATCATAATCGATAGCCACGATATTGGCATCCGGATGATCATGTCTGATTTTCTTTATAACTCCCTTACCCACAATATGGTTCGGTAAGCATGCAAAAGGCTGTGCACAGATGATGTTTGTGACGCCCTCATTGATGAGCTCAAGCATCTCACCTGTCAAGAACCAGCCCTCACCGGTCTGATTACCGCAAGAAACGATAGGAGAAGCATACTCTGCGAGATCCTGCACGTGAGCGGTTGGCTCAAAATGCTTGCTCTTAGCCAGCTCATCCCTTGCATCCTTTCTGAGCCACTCGAAGAAGGCGATAAGTCGGTTGTTCATAAACTTGGCTTTCTTAGAAGCACCGAGATAGTCAGCCTTGAAATTCGTGTTGTAGCAGCAGTAGAGTAAGAAATCAGTCAGATCAGGCACTACAGCCTCGGCTCCTTCAGCTTCGAGCAGGTCAACAACATAGTTGTTTGCTGCAGGCAGGAATTTGACGAGAATCTCACCGACCACGCCGACACGCGGCTTAACCTCATCTGTCATAGGCAGATTGTCGAAATCCCTTATGATTTCGCGGCACATCTTTTTGTATTTTTTGTGAGAGAGCATCTTTGTGTTGCCGACAAAGTCGATGACTCTCTTTTTCCACTTCTCATGGAGTGCATTGGCACTTCCCGGTTCTTTCTCATAAGGACGTACCCTGTAGAGACAGCGCATAAAGATATCGCCAAACTCAAGTGCATACAGTCCGTGCTGGATAAGGCTTGGAGTAAACTTAAAGCCCGGGTTCTTCTCGAGACCGACCATGTTGATTGAGATAACAGGCACATCAGGATATCCGGCCTTTTCGAGGGCTCTTCGGATAAATCCGATGTAGTTTGTTGCACGGCATCCGCCACCTGTCTGTGAGATGAGGATGGCTGTGTGTGTCATATCATAGTTGCCTGATTTGACGGCTGCCATAATCTGTCCCACAACAATGAGTGAAGGGTAGCAGGCGTCGTTGTTTACGAACTTAAGTCCCACGTCCACACATTCCCTTGCAGGGATATCCGGTATGACCATATTGTAGCCGGCTGCCTTAAAGGCTGGCACGAGGAGGTCAAAGTGTATAGGTGACATCTGAGGGCAGATGATGGTGTAGTTGTCCTTTTTCATCTGCTCGGTGAATACAACACGCTCGTAGTTAGACGGTTTTAAGTCACGCTTTTCATGCTTGGTTTCCTTGACTCTTATGGCGGCAAGGAGCGAGCGGATACGGATTCTTGCTGCGCCCAGGTTGTTTACCTCGTCGATCTTCAGGCAGGTGTATATCTTGCCGGAGCCTGTCAGTATATCGTTTACGCAGTCGGTTGTGACAGCATCGAGACCGCAGCCAAACGAGTTGAGCTGGATTAAGTCAAGGTCATCACGGGTCTTTACAAAGTTGGCTGCTGAGTACAGTCTGGTGTGGTACATCCACTGATCCATGACGATGAGAGGTCTCTCAAGCTCGCCCAGATGGGATACGGAGTCCTCTGTCAGCACACAGATGCCATAGCTTGTGATGAGCTCAGGGATACCGTGGTTGATTTCCGGGTCCACATGGTACGGACGGCCTGCGAGCACGATTCCGCGACGTCCGGTGTCTTCCATGTAGTCGAGCACTTCCTCGCCCTTTCGCTGTATCTCAAGCCTTGTCATGGCAAGCTCCTTCCAGCCTGCGGCTACCGCATCACGAATCTGTGACTCAGGCAGGTTGAAATCACCCTTTGAGAAGGTGGCTACGAGCTGCTGTGAGATAGTTTCCTCACTCTCAAATGACATAAACGGATTTATGAATTTAACCTCGCCTGAGGTAATCTCGTCCACGTTGTTTTTGATATTCTCAGAGTATGATGTGACAATAGGGCAGTTGTAGTGATTGTTTGCATCAGGAAACTCCTTGCGCTCATATGGCACTGCCGGGTAGAAAATAAAATCTACATTTTGCTTTATGAGCCAGCTTATATGACCATGTGTGAGCTTTGCAGGGTAGCACTCTGACTCACTTGGGATGGAGTCGATACCCATCTCATAAATCTTTCTGGTAGACTGTGGTGACAGTACTACAGAAAAGCCGAGACGTTTGAAAAATGTAGCCCAGAACGGATAGTTCTCGTACATATTCAAGGCTCTTGGGATGCCGACTGTACCGTGTGGAGCATCCTTTGGGTCAAGTGGCTCATAGTCAAATATACGCTTGTTCTTGTATTCAAAAAGATTTGGGATGTTATCCTTGTTCTTCTCCTTGCCCAGACCCTTTTCACAGCGGTTTCCGGTGATGTACTGTCTGTTGTCGGAGAATTTGTTTATAGTTAAAAGACAGTGGTTTGTACAGCCCTGACAGCGTGCGAGCTTTGTGGTGTAGGTGAGCTCGTTTATCTGGTCGATGGTGAGCATTGTTGTCTTATAATCAGCCGTGTGGCGCTCGCGTGCGATGAGTGCGGCACCAAAGGCACCCATGATACCTGCGATATCAGGCCTTGTGGCATGTACACCTGCTATTTTTTCAAAGCTTCTAAGAACGGCATCATTGTAGAAGGTACCGCCCTGGACTACGATATTTTCACCGAGGTCGCTTGCATCAGACAGCTTGATAACCTTGAAAAGTGCATTCTTTATTACTGAGTAGGCAAGTCCTGCTGATATATCTGCGACAGATGCGCCCTCCTTCTGGGCCTGCTTTACCTTTGAGTTCATGAAAACCGTACATCTGGTTCCAAGGTCGATAGGATTCTTTGCAAAAAGGGCTTCCTTCGCGAAATCCTGAACTGAGTAGTTTAAGGACTTTGCGAAGGTCTCAATAAATGAGCCGCAGCCTGAAGAGCAGGCCTCGTTGAGCTGTACTGAGTCGACGGTCTGGTTCTTTATCTTGATGCACTTCATGTCCTGTCCACCGATATCAAGGATACAGTCTACCTTTGGGTCGAAGAATGCTGCTGCGTAGTAGTGGGCTACAGTCTCAACTTCGCCGTCGTCCAATTTTAAAGCTGCCTTTAATAAAGCCTCTCCGTAGCCTGTAGAGCAGGAGTGTACGATGTGTGCATCCTCAGGAAGCTTTGAGTAAATCTCCTGGATAGAACGGATGGCTGTCGCGAGAGGGCTTCCGTTGTTGTTGCTGTAGAATGAGTATAAAAGGTCTCCGTCCTCGCTTACGAGAGCGATTTTGGTGGTGGTTGAGCCTGCATCTATTCCGAGATAGCAGTTGCCCTTGTATGTAGAAAGGTCACCGGTCTTTACATGATTGTTGCCGTGACGCGTTGTAAATTCATCGTAATCAGCCTGATCCTTAAAAAGAGGCTCCATACGTGCTACCTCAAATTCCATCTTTATGCCGTTTGAGAGGCGGTCGATTAAGGATGAGAGTGTGGTGACAGAGTTGTCTTTATAGTTTAATGCAGAGCCTATTGCTGCAAACAGATGAGAGTTTTCAGGAACGATAGTGTGCTCGTCATCGAGATTTAAGGTTCTGATAAATGCTGATTTAAGTTCTGACAAAAAGTGCAGAGGACCGCCAAGGAAAGCAACATGTCCCTTGATTGGCTTACCGCAGGCGAGACCACTGATGGTCTGGTTTACCACGGCCTGAAAGATTGAAGCGGATAAATCTTCGCGTGTGGCTCCCTCATTGATGAGAGGCTGGATATCTGTTTTGGCAAATACTCCACAGCGGGCTGCGATAGGGTAGATGGCCTTGTAGCTTTTTGCGTATTCATTTAGTCCTGTAGCGTCTGTCTGGATGAGAGAAGCCATCTGGTCGATAAATGAGCCTGTACCGCCGGCACATATGCCATTCATACGCTGTTCCACGTTGCCGCCCTCGAAGTATATGATTTTGGCATCCTCGCCACCTAGCTCTATTGCCACATCGGTCTGTGGAGCATAGTGTGTGAGTGCGGTAGATACAGCTATAACCTCCTGTACGAATGGCACCTCAAGGTGCTTTGCAAGAGTGAGTCCGCCGGAGCCTGTTATCATAGGACAAACTGAAAGGTCACCTGTCTTGTCGTAGGCCTTTCTGATAAGGGACTCAAGTGTCTCCTGTATATTTGCAAAATGACGCTCATAATCGGAAAAGAGGATATTGTCATCGGCGTCAAGAAGTGCAATCTTGACGGTTGTTGAGCCGATATCAATGCCCAACTTATGTAAGCTGTTATTTTCCATAGTGGTTCCTCCATAATGTATTACTTATATGTTTTTATATATCTTTCTTCTTATTAAAATATATAATTGTTCTATTATTATCAAAACAGAGATTATTATACGACAGATATCGACAAATTACAATGACTATAATTATAAAGAATTTGTGAATAATTCGCAGTCTCGTTGACAAAGTATGATTTAACTATCATAATAAATTTTGTAATAAACGCTGCCCTTTGCACTATAGTGTAAAAGGCAGCAATAATATGACAGGAGGATGCAGATGCGTGGTTTTTTATTGCATCAAAACCATGTCTGCTAAAATGTATGAACTGGCTTAACAAACTAGAACAAAAATATGGAAGTAAAGCGATTCCGAATATCACTAGAATATTTATCGCTGCGAATCTGATAGGCAGTGTGCTGCTTTTGACAAAGGGAGATGTTGTCCTTTATTATCTGCAGTTTTCAGCTTCTGCTATTTTGCACGGACAGGTATGGCGTCTTATAAGCTGGATTTTTGTGCCGAGCGGCAGCATATCATTTTTACAGCTTTTATTTATATTCTGTCTGTGGACGCTTGGAGACAGCATGGAGTCATATCTTGGCTCTTTTAGGATGAATGTGTACTTTTTCGGAGGCTTTTTGCTGTATGATATAGTAGGAATGCTTGCATTTGCAGTGACACATGTATCCATCAATCTGACTATGTACTATATACTTATAGCTATGTATCTGATGCTTGGTCTTTTGATGCCGGAGGCAGAGGTGAGGCTTTACTTTGTGCTTCCTATAAAGATGAAGTGGATGGTGCTTGTTTACTTCGTGATGTTTGCATATGATGTGTATACCTATATGAGCTTTGGATGGCAGATTGGATTGGCATACGGCTCAGAAATCGTACTTGCACTTATAAATCTGTTGGTATTCATTTATGGCTGCAAGCACAGGCTCTCATTCAGACAGAATATGCACCAGAAGAGGAGAAAGGCACAGTTTAAGGCTCAGTTTTCCGAACCTCGCCCGGGAAGTGGCATCTCACGTCACAAGTGCTATATATGCGGCAGAACGGAATTGTCAAATCCTGAATTAACATTCAGATACTGCTCGAAGTGCACCGGCAACAAGGAATACTGTCAGGATCATCTGTTTACACATACGCACGTATAATATACATGTACTACTTTTTCTAATTCATTGACAAAGTAAACTGATGAATTTATAATGGACACAGTATTATTTTCGGAGGAACATTTATGGAGAACGAGGCAACAGTTTCGAAAAATTTTATTGAACAGATTATTGAGAAGGACTTGGCAGAGGGTCATTGCAAGACAGTAAAGACCAGATTCCCACCAGAGCCAAACGGTTATTTACACATCGGCCATGCGAAGTCTATTCTTTTAAACTATGGACTGGCAAAGAAGTATGACGGACAGTTCAATCTCAGGTTTGATGATACAAACCCTACCAAGGAGCGTCTGGAGTTTGTAGAGTCTATTGAGGCCGATGTTAAGTGGCTTGGTGCTGACTGGGCGGACAGGAAGTTTTTTGCATCCAATTACTTCGACAAGATGTATGAGTGTGCAGTAGGACTGATAAAGAAGGGAAAGGCATATGTATCTGACCTGACACCTGATGAGATAAGAGAGTATAGAGGTACACTCACAGAGGCCGGCAAGGAGGATCCATACTCAAAGAGAAGTGTTGAGGAAAACTTAGACCTTTTTGAGCGCATGAAAAACGGTGAGTTCGAGGATGGCACAAAGGTGCTTCGTGCGAGAATTGACATGAGCTCTTCAAATATCAATATGAGAGATCCGATTCTTTACCGTGTGGCTCATATGACACATCACAATACAGGTGATAAATGGTGTGTATATCCTATGTATGATTTTGCTCATCCTATAGAGGATGCTATCGAGGGTATCACACATTCTATATGTACTCTTGAGTTTGAAGATCACAGACCGCTGTATGACTGGGTGGTTATTGAATGTGGATTTAAGAATTCTCCTGAGGAGTCGCCAAAGCAGATTGAGTTTGCAAAGCTCTATCTGACTAATGTTGTAACAGGAAAGAGATATATCAAGCGTCTTGTGGAGGACGGCATCGTTGATGGCTGGGATGACCCGAGGCTTGTTTCTATAGCAGCGCTCAGACGCAGGGGCTTCACACCGGAGTCTATCCAGAATTTTGTTGATCTGTGTGGTATATCAAAGGCTAACAGCTCTGTTGACTACGCTATGCTTGAGTACTGTATCCGAGAGGATTTAAAGGCTAAGCGCCCTCGTATGATGGCTGTGCTTGATCCGGTCAAGGTTATTATCGACAATTACCCTGAGGGACAGGTTGAGTATCTTGAAGTGGATAATAACGTGGAGAATCCTGAGCTTGGAAAGAGAAAGGTTCCTTTCACCAGAGAGCTTTATGTGGAGAGAGATGACTTCATGGAGGAGCCACCGAAGAAGTATTTCCGTATGTTCCCTGGCAATGAGGTGCGTTTCATGAATGCTTATTTTGTGAAGTGCAATAGTTGTGTGAAGGATGAAAACGGCAATGTTACAGAGATTCACTGTACATATGACCCTGCATCAAAGGGTGGCAACAGTCCTGATGGCAGAAAGGTCAAGGGAACTATCCACTGGGTTTCAGCCGAGTATGGAAAGCAGGTAACTGTACGTCTTTATGAGAATATCGTAAATGAGGAGCTTGGAGTGTACAATGAGGACGGAAGCTTAAATCTTAATCCAAATTCACTCACAGTGCTTGATAACTGTATAGTGGAGCCGGAGCTTATGAATGCCAAGGCTTATGACAGCTTCCAGTTTGTCAGAAATGGTTTCTTCTGCGCGGATTGCAAGGACTCAAAGGATGGACAGCCTGTATTTAACAGAATCGTCTCATTAAAGAGCTCATTCAAGCTTCCGACAGCTAAATAGTTTTTGACTAAAAATAAATAGAAGAGAACGAAATTATTAAAAAAATAAGAGATGTGAAATAATTGTTGTTATTTCACATCTCTTTTCTTTTATTTGTTGTAACAATTAATTATTTTTCTTGTTCTCAAGCTCAAGAAGCTTCATTGCACGCACCTTGAGTGGCAGACCAAACAGTGTGATGAAGCCGTCTGCATCATGGTGATCATATAAATCTCCTGTAGTAAAGCTTGCAAGAGACTCACTGTAGAGTGAATATGGTGAAGTAGTGCCGGCCTTGATGATATTGCCTTTATATAATTTAAATTTAACTTCTCCGGTTACATATTCCTGTGTTGACTCTACGAAAGCCTGGATTGCTTCACGAAGTGGTGTGAACCATTTTCCTTCGTATACTACCTGAGCGAGCTTGTTGCCCATTTCTTTTTTGACCTCCATTGTAGCACGGTCAAGGCAGAGCTCCTCGAGCTGGTCATGTGCCTCCATGAGGATTGTTCCACCAGGAGTTTCATATACACCACGTGATTTCATACCTACTACACGGTTCTCAACGATATCGATGATGCCGATGCCGTGCTTGCCACCGAGACGGTTAAGCTCTCTGATGATGTCTGCTACCTTCATCTTTTTGCCGTTGACAGATGTAGGAACACCCTTCTCAAATGTCATTGTAACATACTCACCCTCGTCAGGAGCATGCTCAGGTGTGACACTTAATACGAGCAGATGGTCGTAGTTTGGCTCCTGTGAAGGATCTTCAAGCTCAAGTCCCTCGTGGCTGATGTGCCAGAGGTTACGGTCACGGCTGTAGCTTGAATCTGTGCCGAACGGAAGGTCGATTCCGTGTGCCTTACAGTACTCGATCTCAGCCTCACGTGAATCCATTTTCCAGTTGTCCTGACGCCATGGAGCGATTACCTTGATATCAGGAGCGAGCGCCTTGATACCGAGCTCGAAACGGATCTGGTCGTTTCCTTTTCCTGTTGCACCGTGGCAGATGGCTACAGCGCCTTCTTTTCTTGCAATCTCTACAAGCTTCTTTGCGATGCCCGGTCTTGCCATTGCTGTTCCAAGGAGGTATTTGTGCTCATAAACTGCGCCGGCCTGTACACAAGGTACGATGTAGTCCTCACTGAACTCATCACAGATATCCTCTATGTAAAGCTTTGAAGCTCCGGATAATTTAGCTCTCTCATCGAGTCCGTCAAGCTCCTCTCCCTGTCCGCAGTTGATGCAGCAGCAGATTACGTCATAGTCATAAGTCTCTTTAAGCCATGGAATGATAGCAGTGGTATCAAGTCCGCCTGAATAAGCTAATACAACTTTGTCTTTCATAAGTACGTGTCCTCTTTTCGTTTATTCTTTATGATGGTAACCATTAACTGCTTTTGTGTCTAAAAGCCTTGAATAATTACTTTAGAATAAATATATACCAGTTCTTTACATATTGCAAGTGAAAAAATATACATTATTTATGTATAATTATACATAATTTTGTATAATTTTTCTCTTTACGGATTGAAATTACTGTACTATATTATTATGTATGATGCGTCAGACCCATTTTATATGGTTATACAGAAATACAATATGAAAAGAGGAAATACTATGATAAAGGCTGGTATTATTGGAGCCACCGGATATGCCGGAGCAGAGCTCGTGAGAATTTTGATGAATCATAAAGAGGTAGAGATTGCATGGTATGGCTCACGAAGCTATGTGGATGAGAATTATGCCGATATCTATGGAAATATGTTTCAGATAGTTGATGCAAAGTGCATGGATGACAATATGGAGGAGCTTGCAGAGTCTGTTGATGTGATTTTCACTGCGACCCCACAGGGCTTTTTGGCAGGCGTGCTCACTGAGGATATATTAAGTAAGGTAAAGATTGTCGATCTGTCAGCGGACTTCCGTATCAAGGATGTAGCCACATATGAGAAATGGTACAAGATTGAGCACAAGTCGCCGCAGTTTATTGATGAGGCTGTATATGGTCTGTGTGAGATAAACAGGGACAAGGTCACAAAGGAGACAAGACTTGTTGCAAATCCGGGCTGCTATACCACATGCTCCATCCTTACAGCTTATCCGCTTGTGAAGGAGGGACTTATTGATACAGATACACTTATTGTTGATGCAAAGTCAGGCACATCTGGCGCAGGACGTGGTGCAAAGACACCTAATCTGTTTTGTGAAGTAAATGAAAGCATGAAGGCATATGGCGTTGCCTCACACAGACATACCCCTGAGATTGAGGAACAGCTTGGATATGCGGCAGGAAAAGAAATCCTTATCAACTTTACTCCGCATCTTGTTCCGATGAACAGAGGAATCCTCGCTACAGAGTATGCGACACTTAAGAAAAAGCCTGACGGAACACTTCCTACATATGATGAGATTAAGGCAGTTTACGATAAGTATTATGCAAATGAGAAGTTTGTCAGAGTGCTCAAAAAAGGTGTCTGCCCTGAGACAAAGTGGGTTGAGGGCAGCAACTATGTGGATGTAAACTTTGTGATTGATGAGAGGACCGGCAGAATTATTATGATGGGTGCTCTTGACAATCTGGTAAAGGGTGCTGCAGGACAGGCGGTTCAGAATATGAATCTGTTATTTGGCTTCGATGAGGCAGAGGGACTCAATATGGTTCCTATGTTCCCGTAATAATTAATAATAGGAAAGTAATTATCAGAAAGATGCATTATAATGCTGATAGTTATATAAAAATATAAGGATGATTTAATAAAATGAGTAATGAGAATAAATATGAAATAAGGGTTATGACGATAGATGACTATGATGAGGTGTACAGCCTCTGGCAGACCATCCACGGCTTTGGAATCCGTTCTATTGACGACTCAAGAGAGGGAGTTCTTAGATTTCTTAAGAGAAATCCAACTACGAGTGTTGTAGCGGTAGAAGATGGAAAGATAGTTGGAGCGATACTCTGCGGACACGATGGCAGAAGAGGTTGCCTGTATCATGTATGCGTGGATGAGCATTACAGGAAGTGCGGCATCGGAAAGAGCATGGTGGTTGCCTGCATGAGAGCGCTTCAGGCAGAGCATATCAACAAGGTGTCAATCATAGCATTCAAGGTGAATGAGCTGGGCAACCACTTCTGGAAGGAAGAGGGATGGACATTCAGAGAAGACCTAAACTACTATGATTTCACACTTAACGAAGAAAATATAACAAGATTTAACAAATAAGGAGCGGTACAATGGCAGATAAGAACATGGAACAGGTAATGGAAAAGGCACAGGTGCTCATAGAGGCACTTCCGTATATACAGAGATTTAACAGAAAGATTATCGTTGTAAAGTACGGCGGCTCTGCAATGGTTGACGAACAGCTTAAAAAGCAGGTGATCCAGGATGTCACACTTCTCAAGCTGGTTGGTTTCAAGCCTATCATCGTACACGGCGGAGGCAAGGAAATCAGCAAATGGGTAGGAAAGGTCGGCATGGAGCCTGTATTTGTAAACGGACTCAGAAAGACTGATGCCGATACAATGGAGATTGCCGAGATGGTACTGAATAAGGTAAACAAATCTCTCGTTACACTTGTTGAGGAACTTGGTGTGCAGGCTGTCGGAGTGAGCGGCAAGGACGGCGGGCTCTTAAAGGTTAAGAAAAAGTATTCAAACGGAGAGGATATAGGCTTTGTAGGTGAAATCACTGATGTCAATCCAAAAATTCTTTATGACCTGCTCGAGAAGGATTTTCTTCCAATTGTGTGTCCAATCGGTCTTGATGACGAATACAATACATACAATATCAATGCAGATGATGCAGCATGTGCTATCGCCAGAGCAGTTTCAGCAGAAAAGCTTGCGTTCCTCACAGATATCGAGGGTGTATACAAGGATCCTTCAGATAAGAATACACTTATTTCAGAGCTTACAGTCTCAGATGCAAAGAAGCTTATAGGTGATGGTTTTATCGGCGGAGGCATGCTTCCTAAGCTTAACAACTGCATAGATGCCATCGATAACGGAGTTTCAAGAGTACATATTCTTGATGGACGTATCGCACACTGCTTACTGCTTGAGATATTCACAAACAGAGGAATCGGAACAGCTATTCTTGGAGATTCGGAGGAGAAATTTAACAATGAGCAATAATATGGATAAACAGTCATACATTGATGAGGCAGAAAAGGAACTGCTTCATACCTACAACAGATTTTCACTTGTACTCGATCACGGCGAGGGAGTACATCTTTATGATACAGACGGCAATGCATATCTGGACTTTGCCGCAGGAATAGCTGTATGTGCACTTGGTTACAGCAATGAGCACCACAAGGAGGCATTAAAGGCACAGGTTGATAAGCTTTTACATACATCAAACCTTTACTACAATGCGCCTGTCATCGAGGCGGCAGACAAGGTGCTTAAGGCAAGCGAAATGGACCGTATTTTCTTTACAAACAGTGGTACAGAGGCTATTGAGGGCGCTATCAAGGCTGCAAAGAAATATGCCTTTACAAGAGACGGCCATGCAGGTCATGAGATAATTGCCATGAACCATTCCTTCCACGGAAGAAGCATCGGAGCGCTTTCTGTTACAGGCAATGCACATTATCAGGAGCCGTTTGAGCCTCTTATGCCGGGAGTTAAGTTTGCGGATTTCAATGATTTAGAGAGTGTTAAGGCTCAGGTGACAGACAAAACCTGCGCCAT
>ULVV01001544.1_pt1 | contig 30031 bp, 29 predicted proteins | sample 1959761 | NCBI WGS metagenome assembly ULVV01 (sample SAMEA4835795, study PRJEB28245) | human gut metagenome | biome: gut microbiome; material: fecal sample | place: Denmark | collected 2008
ATTTTAAAACTTACCAACCAGAAATTTCCGCTGAGCCATAATTGCGAAGCTGAATGTGTGGTAAGTTTTTAGCCATCCATGATTAAAATAACCTCTCGTGTTGGCTTTGTCAATAATCGTCTTCATAACTTAATGTCTTTTCTATTGGAATGTTGTTATTGATATAACAAATTAGAAGTTGAAAAGTTTGGAACATTGTTGAGTAATGAAAAAAACGGGGCGGTGTAAAATAAAAGAAGAGATGATCAAATCATCTCTTCTATAGAGCGGAAGACGGGGCTCAAACCCGCGACCCTCAGCTTGGAAGGCTAATGTCCTTTAATCCTGCGGATTAAAGGCAACCAACTGAGCTACTTCCGTTTATGATAGCTATCTTTAGAATCTGATTCTATTTAGAAACTATTGGTTGATGTCTTGGTTGACTTTTAAGGTCAAGTACCAAGAATGGTTCATAATAAATAAGTTAATAATCTCTTTGCAGTATTGCAACTGCACCACAAAGTTAGTAAATATCATGCTGCTATGCAATAATTCTTTCTAATAGTTTTGTTATTGGTTATCAGTTTTTTACCTATCTAATGATATAGTATATAATAGGATAATGTAGCTTTCCTTCTGTTGAAAAAGTATTCATATATTGTATTGCCATTGCATAATATCGTATAGGTATAGAAAACTGTAATAGATATATAAAGCTATATCTCCTCAAAAATCTACCTGCTGAAAAAATTACTCTTATTGTTTTGTGTTCTCTGCATCAATAAATATGTTTGTAAAACACATAGTTTTGTAGTTAATAGATGTTTGTTTAGAACTGAAAAAGCGATATTTGGTATTGTGCCAAGTATCGCTTTTTTTGAACTTTTGATAGTTATGTGAAATATCAATGCAAGAAAGTGACATGTTTAAAAATTATGCTATTAACTCATCACAGCGATGTGCATAAACAAAATATTTATAAATAGTATTTCTGTAATGTTCAAGTTCTTTTCTTAGAAGTTCCAATTTAGATATTTCGCACTGCAAATTATCATAGGATTTTTGAATTGATATATATTCTTCTAAGAACTTTTTGTATTCTGGATGACGTTCTTTTAAACGCATTTCTGCCTCATAATCCCACTTATAAAGAGCACTGCCCAATTGAGGATTATAAGAAATCATATAATTGGTAGGATATAAAGGGTCTTTTTTTACTGCTTCAAGAATTTCTAACTTAATATTATCATATTCTTTTTTCTTTTTCTGGTATTTGTTCCATTGAGGGGTAATTTTAAGCAAATCTTTTCCTAATTCTTCCAGTTCATTATTAATTAGATTTATTTCATTTTTTAGTTGGGGATAAATACTCATATTACATTGCATGATTCGTTCTATGTATAATTCAATATCAGCATATAAAGGTTTAAGCTCTTTCAATTTATCCATAAAATATAATGCACCTGCAATTTTCTCTCCTTTAAAACGCACTAAGTTACGCCCCATTAATGTAAAGTGGGTATCTTTATGAAAATAGCTGTTTATAATTTCATATTTATCATTTCTATTTAATAACCTTTCTAATCCCTTGACCATTTCATCAACTTCATTTATAATCCAATTTTCTATAAACACATCAGGCTCCATGATGGATGAATTGTACATTTCAGCAGTAAAATCCATCGTTTTTATCCATTCCTCATTCTTTAATAAATGCCTTCGTGTATAGCGTATTATTTCAGCCTTATTTGCATGATAATATCTAATCCAATCGGAATAAGGCAATATATCAATGCCTTTATATTTGATGTTAGTAAAGAAATAGCTAGAAGCACCATATCCAAAGTTGGTCTTATAAATAACTGACAATTCATTGCTTAAACGAAATTCTGGTTTTGACCAGCCTATACGTCTGTGAGAAAAGGCTAGTACAGATTTATTGCCTTCTAACTTATTATATGTACATTCCAAAAGATAAGGTAATACATGTTTCTCTATTTTAGCGTAAAAGTTTGTTCTTTTTGAATTAATAAAATTCTGTTTCCTATTGTTTTCTATTTCTCTTTCATTTTCATCTTTGGCTTCTTTTATTTTTTGATTATATTCGCTTATACATTTTCTATAGTCTTCACTCTTTATCTCAGATATGTTAGGACAATATTGCCAAGGGCTGGATAAAGATTCACAAAAATCGAAAGACTTCATTAAAACACTAAGATTTGAATTTTTAACAAAATCAACTAATTCTAGGACACTCCTATTGGGATTTTCAGATAAAATCTTCAATTCCTCTAGTTGGGTTTGATATGGGAACTTGAGTTCAAAAAAATCGACATATAATTCATCCTGATTTTCTTTTTTCCTTAAAACACAAATATGTGTTTCATTTATTCTGATTTTTTCTGAATTCATATTATGTAAATTTGTCATTATGTGAGCAAAAATAGAAATTCTTTTGAAAAAGAAGATAAAACTAGCTTTTTATTTATAATTAATATGTTTGTAAGCATTTATTGGAAGCTGTTGTTATCTATTTAAGTAGCACGGTGTGATGTGATATTTTCTATTTACTTATCTCTGTTCCAGATTATCACTTGCTTTTATTTGAAGCAACTTCTCCAACTTTAAAAAGTATAATAGATAGATTAACTTTTACTTTGCAAGTAATGGTTGCTATTGTTTTACGCAATCTCTTGTATCATCAACGGTTTGATTGTCATCGTTCAAAAGTTTTATAATAAGTTTGGTATCTGATACAGATTTAACTCTTATATACCACGGCTCATTATCGTAGGTATCACTTTCTTCATCATATCCATAGCACATCAGCGTATTGTTTTTAGAATCAAAAGTGTATTTGTACTTCTCAACATAGTAAACTGTTGAGGGTTGGTTGGCAAAGTAGCAATAGCCTTTCTCGACAATAAAGTAGGGACAATCGTCTGTATAGGCATCATACCATATGCCTTGTAACAGTTCTTGTGTTGATTTACCACCGTTACTTTCTTCATCATTATCACTACTGCAAGAAGCAAAGTTCACACACATTACTATGGCTAATAAAGCCATTCCAATAAATCTAAATGTTTTCATTTCGTTTGATTTTGAAATAGTTATTCTGATTGTACTAATTCAAATTTTCTGTCTTTTAGTTGGTAGATATGCCTAATAGCGTTGTTCCATCCATTAGAGCCAAAAACAGTAATAGTCTTGTTCTCTGAATCAAACTTACATTGTCCGTTTTCCAACTCTGTAAATGGTACTTCTGTTTTCTGTATAAAGTAACCGTATGGGCTGACGTCGTACACATCATAAGCATTGGAATCCCTTGAACCACTTTTATAGCGGTTGATAATGAACTCCTCTTCTCCGTCAAAATCAACATCAGAAAAGAAGAAAGGAGAATCATCCGAAAGGTATTCTTCGCTCTTTAATTTAGCCGTATAATCCAACTCTATAACTGTGTTGTGCGGATATGTGTTACCCTTATCATACAGAATCTTATCAGTCCATTTCTCCGCAAAGTAGTAGTATTGTACTCCTTGTTTCTCTAAACAGAATAGAGCATTACCTACCTCACCATATTGCAACCACATAACCTTTACTGTATATCCGTTTATAGGCTGTTTGTATTTTATGTATATATGTGGCTGATTAAAGCACTCAAATTCTTGCGGAACAGATGTCTTGTCTGTTTTGCAAGCCGCTAAACTAAGTAGCCCAATAATGATAAATAGCAATCTTCTCATTATCTTTCATTCATAATATCAACAATCTGCCTAAAAACATCACCTGCCATCAGTCCACCGCTTGCAGGTAATTCTGTCTTATTAATGGTAACGATAACACTGTATTTCGGATTATCGGCAGGGAAGTAACCGCAAAATTCTACCGCATATTCACCGTTCGGAAGTTGAATTGTTCCCGTTGCTCCAGCTACTTTAACTTTATCTGATTGGGCAGGTTTAGCTAATCCATTAGAAACAGAGTATTCCAATGCTTCTTTTATGGCAGTCTTACTTTTAGCTATGTAATTAAAGAAAGTCAAGTTCTGTAATGGAGTGGTGAGAATGCCATATCCCAAAGGATTATAAACAAGACTTGTGTCTTTCACTTGATAACCATACTTTGCAAGTGCTTCCGAAAAGGCTTGTTCATTCTCAAATACTTTTTTTACTATTTTGTAATTGGCGATATTGGATGCTACTCCAAAGCCTTGTTCCACTGTGATTTTTCCATATCCACCCCTATGCCAATTATGGTCGCACAATGTATCTTTACCAATAGCTAAGACACCATCTGCAACATCTATCGAATCGGATAGTTTGACTGCCTTTGTTTCCAATACTGCCAAAAGTGAAGCGATACGCACTAATCCCGATTCTTGCAGAATAGAATCAGAACCAACAGAAACTTTAATTTCTCCCGTCCGTACTTCCATTATAATAACTTGCCCTACCGTAGCATTAAGTTCGGATAGCTTGTTTTGCAGGATAGAATCAACACTTACTTGTAAAGTGCTGTCTATGGTAGAAACTTGTTCCGCTTTTTGTTTGGTGCAGGCTATAAATGTAGCTATGCTAATTAAAAGGATAATAAAATTTTTCATTGCTTATCATTCTTGTCTGTTTACGGCATTAATACGTTCTTGAATGCCCGTATCATTTAAAATTTCTTTTAGACGTTCTGCCTTGATTCCGTAGTTAAATCCTTGCGTAGTACTTATCCCTGCAAAATTTACAGCTACCAATTCTCCGTATTGATTAACAACTGGGCTACCACTTGAACCTTGTAGAGCAGGTATTGAGTACATTATCTTAATGCTATCAGTGTTTTGGCTGATATTTCCTTGGGTTATTTGAGCCTTTATTCCTTCATTAGTTAGGGCTAAATTGGGACCTCTATTAAAACCAATCATATATAATTTAAGTTCTTCATTACTCTTACTATTATTCGTTTCATTTGGTAATTTGAAAACATATCTATTCTTATAATTTTCATCAGAATTACTAAACACATAGGAAGTAATTCCAAATGGTGCTATTATTCCTAAATCGTAATTCGGAACATCTTTTATTACAGTGACTTTCTCAAAATCTTTGTTTGATGATATTTTATTTCCGTTCAAAGCAACTCCTATTTGTGCATCAATACGAATTTTATAATTCTTCTCAAAATCTTCATCTTGTAGCTCTTTCAATAATTCAGTAGAAATATCTCGTTGAGTTTTGATATATTCATCGCATTTATTGAAGAACTCTCTTTCTAAGTTAGATAAACTCTCATTATTAGACAACTTATTAATACAGTAAGACTTAAGTTCTATATTTGCATCTAAGAGCTTTGTATGTTTTTCTATTTCATTAATAAGATGTGCCTTAATGGAATTGCATAGCTGTACTGTATCTATTGTAGGATTAATAACATGGCTATTTGTTATTATAGTCTGTTTGTTATTTAAGAAAAATCCAGTTCCATATATTGTATTATTATAATTTTCTTTTATGCTATCATACGTTTGATAATCATATTTATGGCAAGTGTATCTATCTCTTGTAGTTAGTATATAATAAGAACTGTACTTCTCGTTAGAAACTTTATAGTTATATGTATTCTGAACAAGCACTACTCCTGAAGACATTTTCTCATATAATTGTTCTTGCGTATAACTTTCCTTTTGTGATGTACACGCTATTATATTTAATGCAATAAAACAAAATAATATATATTTCATGCTATTTATCTGATAGTAAATTGTTTATATATAAATACAGCACAATTAAATGATGGTATTACACTTGTGCCTTTCTATTTGTAATATGATTGCAGTAATGAATATCCGTTTATGGACATTCTTTGTTTTAGATAATAGCTATGTTCCGCTAAAAATAATATATGGTCTGAATTTTCAAACTCATATATTTTCTTTCCGTTTTCGCTTTCAAGAAAGGCTGATTTATTGCTAATTTTCAGATTTATAAAATCTGTACCATTTTGTCCCCATGCAGTAATATTGAGTGCCTTGATAATATCATGCTGTCTTTTCTTACAATCATACTCACCATGAAAAAAAGCGAAATAGTTTTTAGTGCGTGGATTAAAGTTCCATCCGTTTCCATTCGGATATGTTTCATTAAATTCAGACCAATATAAACTATTCATTACTTCAAAGTCCGCTTTCTTGATTTGGTTAAAACAAAATCCCTCATCTTCTCCAAGTATGTACTTATCCATAATGATTGCCATGTGTATTTCAAAAAAATAACCCATTAGCAAACTGTCACTAACACTTACATAATTCTCTGAATGGAAAACAAAGCCGCATTTATTCTCAAATTCTATTACATATTTGCTCGTTGCTAAAAATCCCGAACATTCATAGAGTTTCATTCTTATTAATTGCTGTCCTGTTCTTTGGTTAAACCAATCAAAAGTCCAAGAATCAACTAATTTTCTGTTCTCTTTAAACATAATTACGATTCATTTATGCTCTCTAATTCCCTAAAGAGACAGATAAAAAATAAGGTGTGGGAACTATATCTGCTTTACCCTTTTTCTCTGGCTTCTCGCATTGCCTATGGAACGGATAAAACAATAGCTACCCACACCAATTTTGACAATATCTAAAGCCTTACAGAATATAAGGTAGGTATATATCAAATGGTGGGGTGCTATTGCTATCATCTTCGTTCCATTTCAAACTTTGCGAGAATTTGAGAAAAAGAAGATAATCTCAATAACACCTTTCGTTAAATATGTCCTTTCAGTGTCTTAACGCATTAAGCCTACTGAAATTGCTGCAAAGTTAGCGAAAGGTTTTGAATAGCTAAAGATAAAACGCTGATAAATGCAGTTCTAAGTGTTCTAAAGCATATCCTTAGTAAGTAATTAGGGAAGTATCAGCTTCTTTTCTTCGTAATAGCATAAGCAGGTACTTTTTTTGAACGGGGACTATAAGAAGATTTCTTCCCGAAAAAAGTACCCGTAGATTCTGCGGATTGAAAGATGTAGTTCTATTAGAGATTATAAGGTATATGGGTTTGTTGCCTAACTAAGTAATGAATGAAAGAAGTATCTATCTTCATAATGGATATAAAAAAAGTCCGCAAATACTGCGAACTATTTAATAATCAGTCTGCTATTTGCCTTTTTCAATAGCCTCTTTTAATTCGTTGAAGTTGTCGAAAAAGAAAAGCCATTCACCTTCCGATGTTTGCACTCTAAAGAATTTTTCATTTGCTCTTCTTAAAACCGCATAAACAATGTCCTTATATTTTAATTTAAGAATGGCAGTACCTAAAATTTTGGCAATAAATAATTCACCCACCTCTCCAGTTAGTGATATATAGCCATTGTTTGCCATTCTCCACAATCCAACATTGCCTAAAGAGAACATATCTTCCATATCTATTGTGTTTTTAGTTAATTAGACCACAAAATTAATGATTCATTTGCAATTATAGCGGTATCTGTGAGGATAAATTTGCTCAATCACTCAATACAGATGGGACAATGCAGGTAGTTCTTGTTAATCTTATAGATAAAGATTAGTTTCGGGTATTTGCCCAATAAGAATAGGGTAACGGGACAAAGCCAAAGTTCTTCACCAAAATTTCCACTTGGGTCTTTATAGAAAGCACCACCCGTTAAGGTGGAACTTACCTTATATAATCTAACTCCGCAATAAAACTTATCTTCCCATTCTTTGGCAATTCTGATAGTAGCCACAATCTCATTTTCTCCACGGGAATAATATTCAAGATAGTTGGATGCACCACCAACCATGAGCGTATGTTCAAACAGTTCTTTGGGAAAGCCCGGAACATTGCAGTACCATTTGCGCCCTATTTTGGTAAATGATACCTCATAATTTCCATTGCCCACCATTGCATGATATAGTGCCTTTGCAAGAACGAGTATAGCTCTTATATAGGCAGAGCTTTTCTTACATACGGACACACTTTTCTTGAAGTAAGTTTTAAGATTACTCATAGCTGATAATTTTTAAATGATTAAATAAATGGGATTTTGTAAACGGACACTGCAAAGCTATATGTTTAATTTGAATTATCAAAACAGTCTGTATTTCAATACTTTGTAAACATTTGCATAATTCAAAAATTATTTTACGGCATAGTAATCAATAGATTGGTACGGCATATAAGTATTTCCCAAAAATCGCACATACCATAAACTACAAGCCATATCATGCCTTTTTAAAAGATTATTTTTATTACACTTGCATCAATGCAGGGCTAATTACGTTATCTCAATCTGTTTGGCTTGGAAGTATGTCCTATCAGATTTAGATATAACCATTATTTACAGTTCCTCTTACATTGCAGTTTTTGAAAGTTACAGTATATTAGAAAATGGGACAAAGTTCTCTATTTCTGAAAATGGTATGATAACAACAGAAATTTCAAACTTTGTCCCTTTCCAATAGATTAGAAACTCAAACAGTCATAAGTATTTAACAGTTCTTCTTGTCTAAGTCCTAAGTATCTCTTAGTTATGGTTACACTTGAATGGTTAAATAGTTCCATCAACTTAACTAAAGCCAATTCTGCATTTTCAGAGGATTCAAATACTTTCCTGCCAAAAGTCTTTCTAAGTGAATGGGTAGAAAAATGGTCTATCTTTAAATTGTACTTGCTTTTCAGTTCTTTAAGTACAATGTTTATCCATTGGATAGAATAGACCTTGTTCTTACCTTTTCCCGATAAAAAACAGAACTCATTCAAGTTCTGAATATCCAAAGCAGTATAACAGTCTTTGATATGCTTTTGGAACTCCTTGTTAATTCTCACTTCCCTACGTTTGCTTGTTTTCTTTTCATAAACTTTGCATCCTTACTCAAAAGCATTTCCCAAGTAAGTTGTAATAGGTCAGAGATGCGTAAACCAAAAAATATGCCACACCCAACAAGCAGGCTTATTCTATAATTCTTATCCCTATATAATTTTCTCACCAAGTTTGTAGCACTGTCCCATTGTAGGCAGTCACTTGTTGTATAGCTGTTTTTCAAACTCATGTTGTTTCAATTTTGTAGGTTTGACTATAAAAGTGAAAGTTAATTCGGGAATCGTTTTGTAATAGCTTGATTCTCAAATTACTTTCACTTCTATTAGAAAGTGTAACTAAGATTGCAGATAAGTAAAGATAGTGATAATCAGTATCAGCAAAAAGGGATTAATGATGCCAATTATTATCAGTAGTATAACTACCAATGTACCCCATAAAATCAATTTTCCATTATCTTCCATTTTGTAGTATTTTTAAGTTGTCAAAAAAGAAAGGACACCCAATAAATAGATGTCCTCTCATTAGTTAGTCAATAAACCATTTGTAATGCTCATCCCCATGCAAGGCTGCATTAATTCCAACTGCCATTTCAGTAGCATTTAAAGAGCGGTCTAAGAATGAATCAATATAGCTACTCTTATTTGCACCCGTTAATAGGTTGTAGAACTTCCACATATTCAAGTCATTTCCAAAGCTGCCAAAGTTCTCATCATTAATGTAGGCTTTTGCAACACTGTTTATTTGTGTATCAGTAAGCAACATTCTTGGCAGTCTCTTTTGGTAGCCATTGGGTAAACACTGATAAAGCCTCATTTTGCCCAATATTTGGCAGAATTGATGTTGGCTCATTGAAGTATTGCCCAACTTTTGCATCAAATGCAGATGTTTGGCAGGATTGTAGTTGTTGAACAGTTCCAAGGCAGAACGGTAAAGTTCACTTGTATTGCTCACTCTTAAATCATCCTTGTAACCGTCTGTAAAGATGCACATATTGCAACATACTTGGTTCTTAAAGCCAATAGCCAACCTAAACAACTCTGGAACTTTCTTTGAATACAGATTCATTTGGTTATAGGCTCTAACCCCTACTATTGAAAGGTTCAACTTGTTACCCTCAACCGTTTCATAGATTGTAGGAATGTCAATACTGAAAGCTGCCCTCTCATAGTAGATGGTTTTGTCTGATTCCAACAACTGATTGGCAGGTTTGTGGATAGCTTCGGGAATGCGACCCTTAATCACATGACTAACACGAACATTGGGTGTTCCAATAGTCTCACCATTGTAGTAGGAGTTTGCAGCTTCCCAAACTGTTTCAATAAATGCAGCATGGTTTACTGTAAGCTCATTGTCTTTTGCAAAAACGGGAGTAATGCAGTCATTTTTCAAATGTTGCAAGGTAGCTTCTTGGGTGTTTGCCTCAATGAAATGATTTACCCTTTTAGGTGTTGCAGTTTCTTCAATAATGGTTGCTTCTTCTGCAAACTCACCTAAATTCATTCTCTCTCTGTTCTCTGTTGGCATGATAACTAAATTTCTCATATTGATAAAAGTTTAAATGATTAATAATTCTTTTTATATCAATGTACAGAGGGGGGACTAATTGGGTTGTGAACTCGTAAGGCAGACACTCTTATATATTTTAGCTTACTGACTGAATGGGGAGGGGGCTTTCTGTATAAAGTACCTTATAATATTTGCTCTCTTGACTTTTAGCAAAACTGAATATAGGTGATTCTTTAGTTAGGTAGTCTTTTTAATGGTATTAGCTGTATGTGGTATATTATAAAGTATAGGCTATATAACTCTTCCTAACGTGGAAATATTCGGAAAATCGGAATCGGGGAAAATGTGCGGTTGTGGTTCTGCGCCAAAAATAAAAGCCGCAAGGGTTACTTACGGCTTGACGATATATTAAAAACAACGTAACCTCTTGCAAGGTCTTCATCAGTGATTATTTCGGGATATACATTTTTGATTATAGCTAATTGGCTTTCAGAAGTTATCAGAAATATATCCTCTCTAAGCAGGTGTATTCCTTTCTTGTCCCTTTTTGCATAGCCTTTTTCTTCGGCTTCATTAATGTATTTCGATATTGTGCCTTTGGATAAGCCCAGTTCTTCCGCTAATCTGTTTTGGCTGTAAAGAGTAATGTTAGTTCCGTTTAAACATTTACATTTCAGTAGGATAAGAAAGCCTTTAAGTTCCTTGCTTATCGGTTCGTCATATAGCTTATTAGTTATGAGAACATAATGTTCTGTATCTAATTGGTAACTGCATCTGTTGAATATTCCATATTGTCCGTGAACAACAGACTTATTTATGTTTACCAATCCAAAGGATTCAAACTTATGCAGCCATTCCCTTATTTGGTCTGTCTTTTTAATTCCGTAGAAATTAGTTAGGTTGTTTTGTTTGGTATATGATGTCATTGTATTGCAATCGGAACATAGAGCCAAACAATAGAATAAGTATGTTTCCAGCAGATTAAGTTTTCCTGCGATATTAGATGTTATCTTTCTGTATGAGGTCATTAGCAACCGTATGTTTATAGTTAGTAAAATAAATATCTCCTTTCTTTACCAATCTTCTGTAATGGTGATTTCCGAAGTGATTTTTCGCTTCTTTCTGATTCGCGAATGTCTTTTTTGTAGGCAAATAGATAATCATAGGCAATTAAATATAAGATTTTGAGAATTAACAAAACTGTCCCGATTTGAAAAATCGGGTAGGTAGGTATTTATATATAGGTATTTATAAGTGACCCACCTAAGATGAACATTCCACACCCCTTGAAATGAACGGGTCATCCCCCCTAAAATGAACACCTCTTTTGGGAAAATCAGAATCGGATTTTTAGGATGCTGTTTTTGTGAGGTTGGATTTCTGTATTTTCAGATACGCTATCTTATTCATTGTATTAAAAAGTTCCAAGTAAAATCGGTGCAATCATCAGTCAGTGAGAAAACAATCCGTTTTTGGCGATTATAGGAGAGATACGGTTTGCATCTGTCCTATAATCTTGTATAAATGAGAGATGGCTTTCTGTATATGCAGGTGCAGGTACTTTTTTTTAGCAGGGTATATATAGGAATTTCTTCATAAAAAAGGTACTCGCCTATGCGCCTTTCCGCATGGTCAGTTGATAACCTTTTGTATTTTTCCGTTTCTTTTCCACCGCATGAAAAAAATCAAGAATAGTATGTGATGTTACCGCTTTCTTTGGTTCAATGCTGAACTTTTTGAATATTCTGTTGATTTCTTCCTTTATGAATTTTCGGGAATACCATTTGCCCGCTTCAAAAGAGTTGTATATCATCAGTGAGACTTCCGTTCCCGTAATTTTGGTATGGTAGTCCGCGATAATCATTGCTTCCTTGATTTTCTTGCGGTTATATTTCAACCGTTCTATTTCTCCCTTGCCTATTTGGTCGTATGCTTCCACAATAAAACTGTCCGCTTTCTCCAAGTCCCTTTTGAACTGGTATTCCATTTCCGTTTGGCACTCACCAAGCAATTCAAGCTGTTGCACCATTATTTTGCGTTTCTCTTTGATGGAATTTGATTTGTTGGTACGTTGCAATCTTTCATAATCACCGAGCTTATAATCTAAGATGCCATAATGGTTGATTGTAAAAGCATCGCAATTCTTGTATGCTTCATGCAGATTTTGGGGACAATTATAATATCCTTTCACCAATTCCGTATTGATGTAGTTGTCTATCTTGAAGTATTTGGTTCTTCCTTTTTCGTCCAGCATCTCCGTGTAGGGCAGACTGACAAGTATTGTACCGTATGCGTCTTTTGCGGAAACGGTGGTCGCATAGTCATAAAAGTTTTGTAACATATCGTACACGTCTTTCCAACACGAAATACGTCCTCTAAGTTCCTCTTTGCTTCTCACCATGAAATTACGGTTGGTATTACTGATATGGTGAATGGAGGAAACACCGTTTCTGAATCTTCCCACGCATTGAATCGTGTCCGTATTCGGGTCAAATACGGTATAGTCTGCAAAATAACAGTCTGTCAGTAATAATATGGTAGGCTTCTCTTTAAGTTCAATATCTACCGCATTATAAAAACGTGAGGTGAGCCAGTTGTAACGTTTCATTATGTTCTTGTCCCATATATCGGAAACATTCTCAAACTTCAAGCCTTTTAGCTTCTCCACGCTCTTTTCGGAACAGAATACTGCGGATTTGTCCAACAAGCCAAGTTGCAGTATCAGTGAATAGATGGTATCTGTGGAATTGCAGAATATGAAACAATTACCTTTCAGACCTGCGAACACTTCTTTTACTGCCTGCAACAGATTGTTGGTCGCATGGAGATTCATATCTTTTACATAGTCGAATGTGGGTTTGATGGTAATGGTCTGAAATTTCTGCTGTTCAAAACGTGGGTCTGTAAACTCTATGGGAGTGGCAGATACCAATGCCTTGTTTTCACATTCAAAAAACAAGTCCATAGGCAGTGCAATGTCGGGGCGGAAACCTGAATCCTTGACTATCTTATGGCATTCATCGAACAATAGAAAACTGTTATAGCGTATATCCATATCCATTTCTTCAAACGCTTCCTGCACCTTGTGGAAACTTTCGGGAGTGGTGAGAATCTTGAAATACTTGTTCTGTCTGATACTCCTTTCCATGTATGCCACTATGTCATCCGCATAGACACCATCAAAAACTCCGAAAAGATTGTCTTTTCCATGCTTCGGGTCTTTACACTTACCACTGATAACGGGTTTGTTCGGTTCTATGATGATTGAATTACGGTGTGCTTTCAGTTCTCCGTAGGTAGCACCAAGTCCCGTAAGTTTCTTATATAGTATGGTGTTGGTGGGTATTTCGGGCAAAATCTCTGTCAAGTATTGGATTTTGCCGTTTGCCTTTTTGCTGGCTGTTATTTCTCTGTGTTTCATCTTTCTTGTCATTTAAATAGTTAATAAAAAAGGGGGAAGCTCCCCCTTTACTTTTGGTTGATTAGATAATCTGTTTCTGCTCACGTAAATAGTTCAAAGTTTCCTCTGTCCGTTTGATTCTGAACATTATCTTTCCTTTGAGGCAAGGAAGAATTGCACTGATATAGTCGGGATGTTCTCTGAACAATGGGACATATTGGATTGTCTTGCCTGCTTCAACCATCATTGTCAGTATTTTAAACTGAAAGTCCTCGTTCTCATTCAAAACATCCGCTTCTTTCGGGTTTGTATCGAAGTCTGCCTCTTTACTTTTGAACAAGTAGTCCAACAAGCCTTGATAGGATGCGCTTTTCAGTTGGTATTTGAATCCTGCCACGCGAGCGGATTCTATCCATACACAAGGTATATTGTCCTTACTGCCGTAGAACTTCACTATCAGTTGTTCATTACGCTTCATCATTTCCTGCAAGGTGTTGTATGCGCCTTGATTGTCGTAAACTCTAACAGCATTCTCTGTACCAAAATTGTAATTGAAATTGCTCATAATCTTAAATTTTAAATTAAATAATCGGTTAATGCAATCATTGACATTGGCGCCTTATAGTCGCTGATTGTTGTTATCAAAATTCAGAGATTTGTTTACTTGGTTATCGGTAATGACCTTGATTCTCCCTTACTATTCTTCGGAGTGAACTTCCTTAATATGCTGAATGGAATGAATCATTTCCGTTTAACTTTTCAATGTCCTCTCGTACTTTTGATATTACAAGATTCTTAATCTTGTTGTTGTAAGAAGTAATTCTCCTCTGTGCTTCTTCCCTTGCTATTCATAAGGATTACCCTTATGGGAATTACCGTTCTGCGGTTACATTCATCACAGCAACGTCCATCATTGACTGGTTGCGCATTGTTTCCATAACCAATGTATTCCTCACCACAGATTGAGCAGATGTACTTCTCTTCTGAAACAGTATTTACATATTTACGCTCCATTTTATTCTGATTTTTAATGGTTAATACTTATTGTAATTGTAAACTCGTGCGCACTTGTTTCTTAATTACGTTGCAAAATTACGGGGCGGTTTTAGTCTCGTTTTAAGAAATGAAATTTTGCCGATTTCTATTCTCCCTTACTATTCTTCGGAGAGAACTCCCTTGACTTTCGTCCTCTGTTTTGGGATGATTCCTTTCAACGATTTCTTAGACCTCTCGTCCTTTTGACGTTGCAAAATTAGGGCAGAAATAAAGGGTGACAAAGCATTTTAGCTAATGCCCATGTGTGTAGAAAACGTGCCCATTCCAGTACGCAAAAAAAATGCGTACCGAAAAGAACAACCCTTTCAGTACGCATTTCTGCTATGTTTTTTATGTATGTCGTTTATGAGACTACCATGTAGTTATTAGCTATAATAGACGGAAATTTCTCGTTCTTGTATCTTCTAAGGAGATTGGATAACATTCTGTTCTTGTTGCCCTCTGAATCGTATTCTTCATTATATCTCTTGCCATCATAGCCCACTGTATAGATTAGCCTTGAAACAAGCATCATCTTGTCTTTAGATACCTTTACCTTTTTATTGGGTATGGTGGTAGCCTTTCTTCTCTCAATGAAGAACAGAAACATATCTGTAAATTTCCATTTCTTATAAGATATGTCAAGACTGAACTTGTCTGTAAAGCTGATTTTTGACGATAAGTCATTTCCGATAAAGCCCTCTAAACCTATGTCCTTTAATTGTTTAATCATGGTTTCTCTATCTTGCTCACTATGTATAATATTGCTATATGTATTGATAAAATATTGTAAGGCTGCTTGAATGATTCTGATTGTGTCCTCTCTTTCAACAATATAGCTTTTCTTGTTGTTCTTCTTTAAGGTGATACTTGTAGCTTCCAATAGGTTGGTATGAAAATAGCTAAAATCCTCCAATACGGACTTATTTAATGCAGGTGCGTTTGTACCAATATCCTCTATAAAATCATATACGAAAAGAAGTAGATACCAAAACTTACTAACGTCTAATTTATATGCTTCAATGGTATTCTGTAAATCTTCATTAGTTAGAAACTTCTCTTTGAAAGAATCATCCAGCTTTCTGTATTCTCGTTTCTTGTATTCTTCCAAAGTTCCTTTGAAAGTTTTCATTTTTTGTGTTCTCTCGTACCTTTCTTCAACGGATAAGTTTCTTTCCACATATCTGTTGGCGAATATGGCAGGTGCAGCGGACACATCTTCATAATCGGGCAGGAAGTGATTGGCTACTTCCCACACATATTCTAATAGTGGCTCATCTAGATATTTATAGCTTTCAATCCAATTAACTTTCAAATCGGGCAGTTCTTCTATTTCCATTGCTTGCTATGTTAGATAAAAACTTTTTCTTTATCTGTATTGATAAAATTCACTCTGTTATATTGCCTAAATGAGGTTAGGCTATTATGCGTTAATGAATCTAATTGTTGCATCATACAGTGGTAGCCATTTTCTTTATAATAAAAGAGCCAAAATTCTTTATTGTTATTAGTTGAGAACTTGTTATACATACAGCTTTCCTGAAAGAGTTTGTTAAAATATGTATGGTCTGTTTCTCCTAAAGAATGCCCAAAAATTGCAACTGATTTTATTCTGTCATATAATTCAGAAAAATTAAGTGCCTTATATTTTATGTTATATGCTTTACGCAAAAAAACATGCTCTTTTTTTATTCCAGCATTATCTTCAACTCCAAATATTATATCGTTATTAGATGCTTCTCCATGAACTTTTATTAATCTATTATCTATATCCTCGTCAGATAGCCCACATTGCTTTAATATCAGCCTTGTTGATGCAGTATAATTAAAATCTAAAATAATATTGTTTTTTGTTGAAGACAAATTTGTAAGTACTTCATAAGCTTTAGAATTCTTATTTATACTTGAATAATCAATATTATTAATATAAACAACTAATTGTTTACATAAAGCCTCATACTCAGTTTTGAATTTTGCATTATCTTCATTTTTCGAATAAAGCTTTAACTCATTTTCTATATCAATCCAGTTTTGTAATTCAGCATTTACTTTTAAATAGATAGCTAATTGATTTTGCATATTCAGCAAGATTTGAAATTCATCACTATTCACAAAGTCCATATAGCTTGTGGATAAACCTAAACTTAAATCAAATCCATTTCCTATGATTAGAGCTGATTGGTATTTATTAAAATCAATATTTCTCATTTTGTCCTTTTTTTGCAAAAATATAAAGAAAATCCCACCTGCATTGCTGCAAATGGGATTTATTTATAGATTAAAGGAGATTCCTCATGGCTTCATCCACTTGCTCATTATCGAAACTATCCAAGTATATTTGAGTGGTGGCTAAGTCTGAATGTCCCAATGCTTCACTTATCAATGCGATGTTTACTCCCGATTTCTTTAGGACGCTTGCGAATGAGTGCCGGGCGACATAGGTTGTCAAGTTGGCTTCAACTCCAAGCTGTGCGGCAAGTAGTTTTAGATTCTTATTGACCTTTCCTAATATCTTATGTATTCTGTTCTGCTTTTGTAGGGCGGTCTTGTGTATCTTGCTATCTAAAATCGGAAATAGATAGCCTTTGCTCTCCTTTGAATATTTTTCGATTATCTGCATGGCTTCTTGCGGTATTCCTATTTTGATTAGCTTTTTTGTCTTTTGGCGGATATAGTGTAATCTGCCATTTTGAATATTCTCTTTTGTTAGATTGGCTATATCTGTGAAGTTGATTCCACCACATAGATAGCTGAACACGAATATGTCTTTGCTTAACTCCATGTATTGCTGCTTTCCAATGGGCTGTACTTCGGTTGTGAATTTCAGTACGTCTGTTTTGGTAATAGCTCTCTTTTGAGTTGTAGTATCGAATTTATTAATCTTGTAATCATCAAACGGATAATCGGATTTTCGGGCACATTTCGCTTTGATGGCTTTATTATATGTACTGCGTAATGTACGAAACATAAGGCTTATGGTGGTTTCTTTATTGTCTTTGGAGCGTAGCCATTTCTCATATTTGTTAAGCCAAGAAGTATCTATATCGCTGAAAGGTATATCTAACTTGCCTTTCGTAAACGCTTTAAGCGAGTTGAAAGAACTTTTGTAGATAAGACGGTTTCCACATTTGTCTTCACGTGTGTATTGCTCTATCAATTCGTGACAGAACTCACTAACAGTTTTTAATTCAAACTTGGTATTCTCATTATTGAGTAGGGTAGTGGTGGTATATTCTTTTTGCTCCACATTCAACTCTAACATTCGCTGTTGTAGCTCTCGCTGTTTATCCAAGATAATCTTTTGGATATATTCTTTGTTAGGACAGTTGGGTTTAGGTTTGTTTCGTGTGAAGTCCCAATATTTAGGATTAATGGATATGCCTAAACTTTGCATAGTCCGTTTGCCACCTTTGGCTACTCTTACCATTAAGGGGGATTCTCCATTTGCTAAAGTCTTCCACTTGTAGCATACTACGTTGATTGCTGCACTCATAAAATTTTCGGTTGACTTCTTGGTTGACTTCAACCGCATAGTTTCGTGCAGAATCAGCATTCTCTAAAAACAAAAATCAGATAGAAATCTTTTGATAACTATCTGATTTTCTTAAGAGCGGAAGACGGGGCTCAAACCCGCGACCCTCAGCTTGGAAGGCTAATGCTCTATCAACTGAGCTACTTCCGCAATTTTTTGTGGGCAAAGATGGATTCGAACCACCGAAGTCGAAAGACAGCAGATTTACAGTCTGCCCCATTTGGCCACTCTGGTATTTGCCCATTCGCTTTTAAGAGTCTATCTCAATTCTCTCATTGAGTAGGTTTGTTTCTCAATTGCGATGCAAAGGTACGGCTTTTTTTTGAATATGCAAATTATGCAAGAACTTTTTTTCAAAAAATCTGCGTTTTTTGCAATTTCTCTTTAAAATCGAGCATTTTGATGGCAGTTATTGCACATTCATCCCCTTTATTTCCTAATCTCCCACCGGCACGGTCTTCTGCTTGTTGCATAGTATTGGTAGTAATCAAACCATAGATTACAGGAATATCTCCTTCGGCATTCAGTTGGGCAATACCTTGAGTGGTACCGGCACATACATAATCAAAGTGCGGAGTATCGCCACGAACTACGCAGCCTATTGCAATCACTGCATCTACTTTTCCACTTTTTATCATTTGTGCAGAACCGAAAGTCAGTTCAAAACTGCCGGGTACTGTTTGTACTAAAATATTTTTATCTTTTGCGCCATGTTTCTTTAAGGTACTTATGGCTCCTTCCAATAGGGGGCCGGTAATGTTATTGTTCCATTCGGATACTACGATACCGAAACGCATATTTTCTGCATTAGGAACTGAATTGAAATCGTAATCAGATAAGTTATGATACGCTGTTGCCATTGTTTTTTAGTTTTAGTGGTTTAATAAAAGAAAGAGGTTATCTGTACACAGGTGCAGACAACCTCTTTATATCATTAAGGTATATTCTTTTCTTATTTGATGGATGCACGTTCGATGTACTTATCAATGTCCATTGACTGGTAAGAATTGAAGTATTTTTCTTTCACCAAAGTGTATGCTTTAACGGCTTCACTATTCTTGCCCAACTTTTCGAACAATTGACCAGCTTGGATCAAATAGATAGGACTCAATGCCTGGCTGTCTGCTTTATCCGCTGCTTTCAGCAAAGTTCCTGCAGCTTTGTCCAATTGTCCCATTTCAGCATAACAGTTACCGATAGTTCCCAAAATGGCAGGGCTCACCAGCTGGTCTTTAGCGCTGAATTTATCCAGATATTTCACTGCATCTTCATATTTACCCAACTGTGCATAGCAGATACCTGCATAAGCATTGGCCAAATTACCAGCAGCGGTTCCACTGAATTCATCTGCTACTTTCAGAAAACCCTTGTAACCGATACTGTCACCATTCAATGCGGTTTCAAAGTTATCAGCTCCGAAATATTGTTCTCCTTTAAATAAAGCTTCTGATGCTTTTACTTCATTGGGGTCAGAAATAAAATGCTTATATCCCATGAAACCAGCTATGATAATCACTACTGCTGCAATAGTTCCAAGGATTCTTCCTTTGTACTTGATAAGGAATGCTTCTGAGGTACTCAGTGCTTCTTCCATATCTAATGGGTCCTGAGTGTGTTTTTGTTCTGCCATTTTTATATTTACTTTTTTATTATTTTTCGGATATTCTTTTTCGGTCAGCAAAAGTAGTTCATTTCTATGTATTAATGAAATTTACGGGCATATTTTTTTAGTTTTTCCCGTTTTTATCTCTAATTTTGTATCCTCAATTAAATAGAAGTTCTATGATACTGAAACGCATCTCGATATTGAATTATAAAAACCTGGAGCAGGCGGAATTGGAATTCTCGCCGAAGATGAATTGTTTTATCGGACAAAACGGTATGGGGAAGACAAATTTGCTGGATGCGGTTTATTATCTTTCTTTTTGTAAGAGTGCCACTAATCCTATTGATTCGCAAAATATCCGTCATGAAGGAGAATTCTTTGTAATTCAGGGTTTCTATGAAACAGATCAAGGTGAGCCGGAAGAGGTATATTGTGGATTGAAACGTCGTCAGAAAAAGCAATTCAAGCGGAATAAAAAGGAATATAACCGTTTATCGGATCATATTGGCTTTATTCCCCTTGTAATGGTGTCTCCTGCTGATGCGGAGCTGATTGCAGGAGGTAGTGACGGGCGCCGTCGTTTTATGGATGTGGTGATATCGCAATATGATAAGGAATATTTGGATGCGCTGATACGTTATAATAAAGCATTGACGCAGCGTAATGCTTTGTTGAAATCGGAACAGGAATTCGATGAGGAATTAATGCTGGTATGGGAGGAGATGATGGCATCTGCGGGTGAGGTCGTCTTTAAGAAGCGTAGTGAGTTTATTGCTGAGTTTATACCTACTTTCCAGTCTTTTTATTCTTATATCTCTCAAGATAAAGAGAAAGTGAATCTGGCGTATGAATCTCATGCTATGAGTGGGGGATTGCTGGATATTATCAAGGAGAGCCGTCGACGCGACCGTGTAATGGGATATTCGTTGAAGGGAGTTCATAAAGATGACTTGATTATGCAGTTGGGGGATTTTCCGATAAAGCGGGAGGGGTCACAAGGACAAAACAAAACTTATCTTATCGCCTTGAAATTAGCTCAGTTTGACTTTTTGAAGAAAACGGGCGGCAATACTACTCCTTTATTGTTGTTGGATGATATTTTTGATAAACTGGATGCTTTTCGTGTGGAACAGATTGTAAAACTGGTAGCCGGAGATCGTTTCGGGCAGATTTTCATTACGGATACCAATCGGGATCATTTGGATAAAATATTGAAGAAGATAGAAAGAGAATACAAAGTCTTTGCTGTAGAAGACGGAGAAGTGACAGAAAGAAAGGAAATGGCTGAATGAAACGTAATGATGCGGAACAAATAGGGGAAATGATTCGGAAATTCTTCCGGCAGAATGCTTTGGAGGCGCCACTGAACGAGTATCGTCTGATACAGGCATGGAAAGATGTGGTGGGACCTGCCATTACTAAATATACGAGTAATCTTTATATTAAGAATCAAATTCTTTATGTACATCTCACTTCGTCCGTGCTTCGTCAGGAGTTGATGATGGGGCGTGATTTATTGGTGAAAAATCTGAATAAGCAGGTCGGCGCACAAGTGATAGTCAATATTATTTTCCGTTGACTGGATGGTCTTCTGCTGTTTCTTTGGTATCCCCGAAGTTTCCTGCAATACTTCCTGTCAGGTGCGGATTTTGACGGATTTTTCTTATCTTTCTCGTAAAGTCCGCACTTGAAGAAGTGTAATGTGTAAGAGTAGCTTATGGAACAGTTCGTATCACGATAGATTCTATTTCAATATTCCATTCTCAGTCCAGACTTCATCCATTCTCCGGTCGAAAGGTTCGACAGGCAGCTTTTCGTTTACTTGAAAGTTATAACATATACCTATATTATAGGAATGAAGAAGAGGCAGTAATTTGTCATAATATCCTTTTCCTCTTCCCAACCGGTTGCCTCGGGCATCAAAAGAAACACCCGGTATAATGGCGAGGTCTATCTTCTCATACGCTGTAAATGCTTCTCCCGTCGGTTCCTCTATGTGATAAGCCTCACCGGTTTTCAGGTTTTGCCTGCCTGTATAAATACGAAGTTCCAACTCATCTCCTTTGACTACCGGCAGCAAAACTGTTTTCTGCCGGTGCCATTTTTCAACGAAGTCATGTGTCTGTACTTCATCATCCAATGAATAATAGAGCAAAACGGTACGGGCCGATGCAAACTTGGGATGCTGTTCCAGTTTCTCAAGCAAAGCAGCGGACTTCGTTATTAATTCGGTGATGCCGTGACGGCGCTTTTCTTGCGCTATCTGCTTGCGCAGTTGTTTTTTTAGTTCCTTCATCGCTTACTTTCGGTTCTATGGGTTGTTCGGGAGCTTTGGGAAATGATTCACCTTTATCCAATACTTCCAATGCTTTGAGGACAGTCTTGTCGCTCTTGTTCAAGTATTCTATATAAGCTTCCATGCCCAGCATATTATAAATGATGTTTCCGTATAAATTCGTTTCAAACAGTTTCTGTGATTTATACATCAATATGTTGCGACGTTTTAGCCCTTTGTTCTCAGCGAAACGGGCGAATTGTTCCAAAATATTCTGATGCTTCAAATATTGCAGCAGGCTTTCCTCTGTTTCATATTTTTGCATTTCGGCACGGTGGTTGTCCGTATACTGGAAAGCAAACTGGATGGTCAGTCCGCGATTAACAGCCATGCGATAATAGGAAGTCATACCGGTAGTATCCTGTGGTACAAAGATATCGGGCATAATACCTCCACCTCCATATACAGGACGGCCTAAAGAAGTTTCAAAGATTTGGCTTTGATCCTGCTTGATACTGTCTTGTGAGAAAAATTCTCCGTGTTCGTAACGGGTCAGGATATCCATTTCATAATTTGCGTCATTACCTTTTACATACGGTTTCTGTATGCAGCGTCCTGACGGAGTATAGTAACGGGCAATTGTCAGACGGATGGCTGAACCATCGCTGAAGTCGATAGGTTGTTGTACCAGCCCTTTTCCGAAAGAGCGGCGCCCGATGATTGTCCCCCGGTCATTGTCTTGGATAGCTCCGGCAAAAATTTCGCTGGCAGAAGCCGAACCTTCGTCCATCAATACGACAATGGGCATTTTCTGGCTGCTTCCGGTTCCGTTGGATGTATAGTTCTCGCGTGGAGACTTGCGTCCCTGTGTATAAACAATGAGTCTGTTTTTGGGTAAGAATTCGTTTACCATCTGAATTGCTGCACCCATATATCCACCGGTATTACCGCGTAAGTCGATGACCACTCCTTCGCAGTTTGCCTGATTTAGCTTGGCTAATGAAATCAATAATTCGGGATAAGTCGTTTCACCGAATTTGTTTACTTTTATGTAACCGAATTTGTCATTCAGCATATAGGCGGCATCTACACTCTTTACCGGTATGTCACCACGAACAATGGTGAAATGTAAAGTTTCTTTTTCTCCCGGACGAAAAACGCCAAGTTTTACCTCACTGCCTTTGGGACCTTTCAGTCTTTTCATGGATTCATAGTTGGTGACAATTTTTCCTACAAAGGCACTGTCATCCACTTCTATGATGCGGTCTCCTGCCATCAGACCCACTTTTTCTGATGGTCCGCCTTGGATGACATTGTTTACATGGATGGTATCTTGCTGGATGGTAAACTGGATACCGATTCCGCTGAAACTTCCTTTTAAATCAGAATTTACAGCTTCCAGGTCTTTTGCCGGAATATAAGAAGAGTGGGGGTCCAGCTCACCTAGAATTTGCGGCATAGCATCTTCCACCAGTTCACCCATGTTCACTGTATCTACATATTGGTCGTCAATGATACGCAACAATGCATTCAGTTTGTTGGATGAAGTATTAATGATACCTAATTTGTTTCCTGAAAAGTGGTTGGCGTAAAAAGTTCCAATCAATATTCCGGTTACGATGCTTACTGCAACGATTACCGGCATAAAACGGGATGTTCGATTTTTGCTCATATCTTTATTTGCTATTATTCATTGGAATTGATATAGATTACTTCAATATTTGCGCGTTTCAATAAATCAAGCCCGTCTTCCAAACGGTATTTTTCTGAGTAAACTACACGTTTGATTCCTGCTTGGATGATGAGTTTGGCACATTCTATGCAAGGAGATGCGGTGACGTACATGGTTGCTCCGTCGCTGCTGTTGTTGCTTCGTGCTATTTTGGTGATAGCATTCGCTTCAGCGTGTAGTACGTAAGGCTTGGTGACTCCGTTGTCATCTTCGCATACATTTTCGAATCCTGCAGGAGTTCCGTTATATCCGTCGGAGATGATCATCTTGTCTTTTACGATCAATGCTCCTACTTGACGGCGTTCACAGTATGAATTTTCCGCCCAAATACTAGCCATGCGGATGTATCGTTTGTCGAGTTTGAGTTGTTTCTCTTCTTTCGTTTCCATTATTTCAGTCTTGCTTATTATGTGCAAATTGAATATAAGTTTTTTTCCCTTCGGGAGCTAGCAATAAAACATTGCTGTCACCTTGATAAAATATTGCATTATTCAATGCTTCTATGAACTCGTTGTTATAGCTTGTTGAAGGCGGAGTCTTGGTAAAGTTTATGTTTACTGTCCGGTCTTTTCCGTCCGCTTGCCATGTGCCTTCAATGGTTCCATTTTGTATGCTTCCTGTAAAAGTACCATCCGCTTTGAAAGTGATGTTGAAACCATGAATGATATCCAAGGCTTTTCTTCCTTCGGTTGCGATAGTCTTATCCGGATTGTGTGCCATTGCATTGTATTTGGGCTCTCCGTTCCGTTTGTCCCAATTTGCTTTACCATAGAAATCCACTACATGCCATGTGCCGCTTGCAAAGATTTCCTCTACATCGTCTTCATTGTTGCAACTCCATAAGAAAGGGAGTAGCATTAGTATATAAAGAATAGACTTTAGTTTCATATTGTTTGGTTTTTTAGTTGATGATTCCATTTCTTTTCAGCAAGGCATGGATACTGGGTTCTTGTCCACGGAAGCGTTTGTAAAGGGTCATCGGATGTTCCGTTCCTCCTTTCGAGAGAATATTCTCCCGAAAAGAAGCAGCGACTTCCTGGTTGAAGATTCCTTTTTCCTTGAATAAGGAGAAGGCATCCGCATCCAGTACTTCCGCCCATTTATAACTGTAGTATCCGGCAGAATATCCCCCCGCCATAATATGTGAGAACTGTACGGACATGCAGGTGTCTTCTACTCCGGGCAGTACTTGCGCTTTTTTCCATGCTTCTTTTTCATAAGCGCGGACATCTCCGTCAAATGTTTCCCGGCGGGTGTACCATGCCATATCCAGCAAGCCGAAACTTACTTGACGCAGGCAGGCATAGGCCACATTGAAATTGGATGCATCTACAATTTTTTGGATCAGTTCGGCAGGAATGGGTTCTCCCGTTTGATAATGTCTGGCGAATGTATTGAGAAATTCTTTTTCTGTGGCGAAATTTTCCATAATTTGTGATGGAAGCTCCACAAAATCCCAATATACGCTGGTACCACTCATGGTTGAATAGGTGGTATTGGCAAACATTCCGTGCAAGGCGTGTCCGAATTCGTGTAGAAAAGTGTTTACTTCTGAGAAAGTCAGCAATGCCGGTTTCCCAGCCGATGGCTTGGTGAAGTTCATGGTAACGGATACGTGGGGACGGCTGTTGACTCCGTTTTCTATCCACTGCTCCTTATAGCTGGTCATCCATGCGCCCGAACGTTTTCCGGCACGGGGGTGGAAATCTGTATAAAGTACAGCCAGGAAACTTCCGTCTTTGTCGAATACTTCATAAGCTTTTACATCGGGATGATAGACCGGAATTTCTTTATTTTCTTTAAATGTGATGCCATACAGACGGGTAGCCAGACCGAATACACCTTTCTCTACTTGGCTCAGCTCAAAATAAGGACGCAGCTCTTCTTCATTCAGATTGAATTTCTTATTTTTCAGCTTTTCTGAATAATAGGCCCAATCCCATGGCATCAGCTGGAAGTCATTGCCTTCCATTTCGCGTGCCAATGCTTCAACTTCTGCCACTTCCTTTAGGGCGGCAGGGGTATAGGCATCCAGTAATTGGTTGAGCAGTTTGTATACGGCATCACTCGTTTCGGCCATGCGCTTTTTCAGTTTATACTCGGCAAAAGTGGAGAAGCCTAGTAAATGAGCCAGTTCCATGCGAATGTTTACCAATTGCTTGATGATGTCCACATTGTTGTATTCGTTATTGTGTGTACATTGGGTATTATAAGCCATATAGACTTCTCTGCGCAGTGAACGGTCATCACAATATTTCATGAAAGGAACAAAACTGGGAGCATCCAATGTAATGATGCTGCCTTCTTTTCCCTTATCCTTTGCTGTTTGAGCATAACTTTCCAATGAACTTTCGGGTAATCCTTCCAATTGTTTTTCCGTCAAAGCCAATTCGTAGTTATTTGTTTCTTTCAACAGATTCTGAGAAAAACGTAAGGTCAATATGCTTAATTCGGTATTCAGTTGGCGGAACTTTTCTTTTGCCTCACCGGTCAGGTTGGCACCGCTTCTTACAAAACCATCGTATGTCTTTTGCAGCAGTTGGGCGTCTTCACCTTTCAGTTGTAACTGGTCTTTTTGTTCGTATACGGCTTTTATACGAGCAAACAGTTTTTCATTCAGACTGATGTTGTTGCTGTGTTCGGACAGTACGGGCATCATTTTTTCTGCCAATTCCTGCATCTCGTCACTGGTCTCGGCACTCATCAAATTGCCGAAAACAGTAGTTACGCGGTCTAGTAACGCACCTGATTTTTCCAAAGCAACAATGGTATTTTGGAAAGTCGGTGCTTCGGGATTATTGACAATTGCATCAATTTCCTCATTTTGTTCTTTCATTCCTTCCAACAAGGCAAGTTCATAATGTTCTATCTTGATAAGATGGAACGGAGCCGTGTCATGAGGGGTGTTATAGGGTTTTAAAAATGGATTTTTATTTTCAGTCATAGCACTATTTTATTTGACTTACAAATTTGCTAAAAAAAAGCATCACTATCCTCATTCTATTTACTTATTTAACAAAGTATATTAAATAGTTAGGTTAAAAATAAAAAAGCACAAGCAGAAATGCCTATGCTTTTCATTTTTATGGGGTTTTACCTGATTATTTATTCTTTTCAGTCAGTTTTTCCAACGCCGGAATGGAGATTTCCTTTCTGCTGAGTTGTACCAATCCCTGTTCCTGTAAATCATTCAGCACTTTTGACACATTGATTCGTGTCTCATCAATCAAACTCGCCAAATCCTCCATTTTGATTTTAAGGATTTTTTTCCCTTCGGGCTTCATGGAGCGCAGCACTAAAAAATTCAGTATTTTTTCTTCTGTATTACCTATGTGGCTGTTCCATAATTTTTCGTATGCCACTTGTGCTCTATTACTCAGAATATTTAAATAGTTAAGGCGGAAGATTTCGTAGTTGTTCAGTTCATTCAATACAAATAACTTGTCTATGGTAACTATGTTAATATCTGTACGTGCTTTGTAAGTCGCTGTATAGTTGGTTTGCATGCCGAATAATGAATAGGGCTCTATAACGAAAGGACTTCCAAAAGTTTCAAATAAGGCGTATGAATGTTGGTTATCGGTTGTTTGGGAGATTATCTCCCCATTTAAGAGAAAGATTAATTGAGTGCAAGGTGCACCTTGTTCCACAATGATATCATCGGCGTTGTATTTACGAAAATGTAGCTTTACCTTGCCTATGATATTGGTGAAGTCATTTTTACATAATCCCTGGAAGAGAGGGAGTTGTAAAAGTGTATCATACATTGTAATTTCCATAAGTTCTGTTGTTCGTTAAGTTATAGTTTAACATACAAAGGTAACGATAAAACGAGATTTATTATTTATAGGTGGAAGAACTTTTATTTTTTTTATTGTTTCTTACCGTCTCCTAATGTTTAAAAGCAGAATACTTGCGGACTGTATAAAAAATAAATATATTTGCATTCAAAAAAAGGAGGAGTTTATGTTTGGATCATTTGATTTTCAAGAATTTTTAAGTGCGTTTATTGTGCTTTTTGCTGTCATTGATATTATCGGATCTATTCCTATTATATTGAATCTTAAGCAGAAAGGGAGAAATGTCAATGCTAATAAAGCTACCGGCATTTCTTTTGCTTTATTGATAGGTTTCTTTTATGCAGGGGATATGATGCTGAAGTTATTTCAAGTTGATATTGCTTCGTTTGCCGTGGCGGGTGCTTTTGTTATTTTTCTCATGTCTTTGGAAATGATTCTGGATATCGAGATATTCAAGAATCAAGGTCCTATCAAGGAAGCGACTTTAGTCCCCTTGGTTTTTCCGTTATTGGCTGGTGCGGGAGCGTTTACTACGTTGCTTTCCCTACGTTCGGAGTATGCTCCTGTAAATATTGTTGTAGCCTTGATATTGAATATGGTTTGGGTTTATGTAGTGTTGAAGTTGACAGATCGCATCGAACGTTTCTTGGGTAAAGGTGGAATTTATGTTATTCGTAAGTTTTTTGGAATCATTTTGTTGGCAATATCAGCGCGTTTATTTACTGCTAATCTGACTTTATTGATAGAGCAGTTTCAGAAAGCTCAGTAATATGCTGTTTTTTTACAGATAATAATGTCGGAACTCACCATAGATATTTTATTGGAAACCAACTGCTTTGTGTTGAATGGATATTAATCTGTGGTGAGTTCCGGTATCATTCCATTTGAATGGTAGCTGTTTGATATTTTGATACGCTCCTTTGGTGTCTATTTCTCGTTGATGATGAATTTCTTCATTCCGTCTGTAAAATAAGTTTCATATTTATCTCCTTCGCCTGAGCAAATAAAATAAGCATCCAGTTCAGGATGTGCTTCACAAAATGCTTTGGCTGAGTCCAGTCCCATCACCATGAAAGCAGTGGCGTATGCATCGGCACTGGCGCAATCTTTTGCAATGACAGTGGATGACAGGATACTATGTTGTACTGGATATCCGGTGCGTGGGTCTATGGTATGTGCATATTTCTTTCCACCTTTGTAATAGAAATTACGATAATTCCCTGATGTTGCCATACCTACATCACTAATGGCAAGCACAGTCTGTAACTCCTGGTTTACTGACAAGGAGTCATCTACAGGTTTGTTTATGCCGATACGCCAAGCGTTCATTTTGGAATTTTTGCCTCTTACCACTACTTCACCGCCTATATCTACCATATAGTTTTTTATCCCTTTACGTTCCAATAGCCTTGCTACTGCATCTACTCCGAATCCCTTGGCTATAGCGCTGCAATCCAGCATTATACGAGGGTCTTTTTTCATTATCCGGTTGTTCTGTAAATCTATTTTTTGATATCCTATCATTTGGCGTAAGCTGTCCACTATCAGTGAATCCACTCCTGTAGATTTTTTGAATCCGAATCCCCATGCATTTACCAAAGGTGCGACGGTGATATCAAAGGCTCCATGGGTTTCATCGGATATTTTCTTTGAGAGATGGAATACATGTACGAAAAAACTGTCAACTTCCGTCTTTTCATTGTGGTTTACGCGGGTGATTACGGAATTCGGATTGAAAGGAGAGAGGGAGTTGTCCACTTTCTTCAGTTCAGTTTCTATTTCTTCTTTCAGATTATCTTCGGACTGGTAGGTAATTTTGTATACTGTACCGAATACAAAGCCTTCATCCGTACGGAAAGGGGCTTGCTTTTTTAGAATAATAATTGTTCCTATTATCAGAATTGCTAGAAACGGCAATTGCCATGCTAATTTTTTTTTATTCATACCTGTATTTTAGTTAAGAAAGAAATAAATGTTCTATTAAAATTTTAACGCCGATAATAATCAAAACCAAACCTCCCCATAATTCCATGCGCAGGTTGAAACGCTTGCCGCAAAATACACCTATCAGACTTCCTAATGTTGAGATAACAAAAGAGGTAAAGCCGATGATGACAATAGGAGAAAGAATAGAAGTGAAAGAGTTTATTCCTACAAAAGCAAATGATATACCGATGGCCAAAGCATCAATGCTGGTTGCTATAGCCAGCGTAACAACCACTTTTAATTTAGTGGGGTCGAAGCAGCGTTTGTCTTCATTGCTGAAGCTCTCTTTTATCATACGCCCTCCCAAAAAGGCCAATAACCCAAAAGCGATCCAATGGTCATAATCCTCTATCAGGTGACTGAATCGGCTGGGGG